>ERZ1034871.34-NODE-34-length-66978-cov-31.874976_pt1 | contig 66978 bp, 56 predicted proteins | sample MGYA00520631_ERZ1034871 | MGnify/ENA primary metagenome ERZ1034871 (study PRJEB33766, sample SAMN09781721) | gut metagenome | biome: gut microbiome | host: Homo sapiens | place: Madagascar | study: EMG produced TPA metagenomics assembly of the PRJNA485056 data set...
GGGATACGGAATCCCGCAACGTTGTAATTTCATTGGCAACATTGTATGTGGTGTTCGTTCCCTTACCATCATTTACCGTCAAAGCGCCGTTTACAGATAGATCGCCAGCAATAGTTCCGCCAGTCTGATTTACATAAACATCATTAAGATTAACCCAACTCATATTTTTACTTCCTTTCATTCAAACTTTGATATATAATCAAACAAGATTTACTGTTCAGTAGCTATCCAATACAAGTTGGTTGTGGCATCGTTATCATTTCCTACTACCTGAACCTTGAAATTAGAAGACGTGATATTAAGAACTTTTGCCTTAGCCGTTTTATCATTTAGAAAAGTAGGTATGAGCATAATATTCGGCACACCGTTAAAGGCAACACTGAAATCTATAACCTTAATCACATCTGTACCAGCCGTAGTCGTAGAGATAGCTTCACATCCAGCCTGAACGCATTTCATCTTGTTGTAGATATTTTTAAAATCTTTTATAAACGCAAGGAGATTATCGACTTCCTCGCCTGTATATTTAAGCTTGTAATCAACTTCACTTAATTCAACTTCGTCAGCCAACTCAATTACCTCCCATCAACTAACCAGTCTTGAACCAGATTGATTTAAGGCTCTTGCCAGAAGGCACATTTACCCAAACCGATTTGAAACTATGTTCTGATGAATTTATATATATACTCGGACTCTTCTTCAGCCACACAGCGTACAACGTGACGATTGCGCCATCAGTAAAACTGTTATTTGTGTACTGCCCATCTGCGATATATGTTGCTTTTGTGGCAGAACTGCTCGTAGACCAGCCCAAGAACACATAATTGTTTCTAGTGGGCTTAGCACCAGATATTTTAGAGGTTGTATTTATCAAATGTGTCTGGCTAACAGGAGCACCAGAACCACCATTGGCATTATAGTTAATAGTTAGTTTTGCAACATTAGTCCAAATAGCATACAGTGTGATGCTTGCATTTCCTGTATATTGTCCGCCAGCAGCATATTTAACGCCAGTATCGGTGGCAGACGTACCCCAACCAGCAAATTCATATCCGCCTCTTGTTGGCTTAGTAGAGGAGAGTGTTAATGTGATATCATGCTGTTTAGTCTGGCTTGAAGGAGCGCCAGAACCGCCGTTGGCATTGTAGGAAACTGTGTATGTCGGTCGCGCGACAGCTGGAACTGTGACAGTTGTGGTCGCATAATCTGTTCCGTGCGAAAATCCCGAACTGTCCCACCAAGCATGAACCGTATATGTACGATTGTTATAAGAGGTGCCGACACCACGGGAAGCAGAGAAGTCGAAGCTGTTGCCGCTAAACGTCCATCTTTGGTCGTAGATATCTCCTATGCCATCAATGCTTAGTGTAAATCTACAGCCCGGACTACCTTGCCAAGTCGAACCATTGTTATAAAAATGGCCTGTGACATAAATGGTGCTATTATTGGCACTGGCAGATACACCTACGTATGGTAATGCCATATAATCACCTCCAAAAAAATAAATTAAAGAAAGGGCGTAAATAAAACATTTACGCCCAAGTCATAATATATTAAATTGTGAAAATTAACTTTCTGCAATCATTTTCCTGATTAGCGCAGCTACTTCAGCCTTTGAATACACGTCTAAATTAGTACGCGCTGTTGCAGCATCGGTAGCGCCAGTACCACCCTGAGAAACACCTACTGTGCCATATAGATTGCTTACGCTCGGTCTAACGATGTCGATAACCCACTGTACTCCGTCATACATAACGCGCACAGGTTTATTGGCGACAAGCATATTGCTAGAACTCAATGTGGTTGTAGCTGTTGTATTGGTTGAAACTTTCATCCTTATGTTTTTAGCACCAAGACCGTTGACATTAAGAGTTGGCATAACCTTGGCACTACCGACATGAGGAATCATTATAAAGCTAACACCAGCTTTCAAAGACACAATACCATCTACAGAAGCAATATAAGCTTCACCAGTACCAGTGGTGGTAACAATTTTATCTCCTCCATCTTCATTTCCCCAGATAGCAGCACCATCTGAAGACCAACGAAGAATCTGACCGCTTGCACCGCCAGCAGGGATGTGCTTATTGCCAGCAGAAACAGGGTGTGTATAGACAGTATCTTTAGAAGCAATAGCCACAGACTTGCCATCGGCATTTGGAGTAATTGTCACATTATTGCCAGCAATCATAGTAAGCGTATCTGTCTTTGCATTAGATGAAACAGTATAATTTCCAACCTTAACTTTTGAGAACGCATTCTGGTTGGCTTCTGCGTTACTAGGCGCATGAGCAATCTGGGAATGAGAATACGCCGCATCCCAATTGCCCTTCTTCGTAGTTGTAACATGTATATCGCCATTGCCAGTGTGAGAAGTTAAATCGCTTGAATTAGCCTTGGCGCTTATCTTTGAGTCAACATCTGCTTTCTTATAATAAGAAGTATCGTGATTATGGCTGGCGATGGCATATTCAGAATGTGTGTGATTGACATTAGCCTTGCTGCTTAAAGCATCCTGTACGGCGGTTATATCAGCTGTTGTAGCATAACCCGTATGCGTATGGTTCTTTGCAGCGTAAGTGCTTGGCAATGATGCATGAATCGCGTCCATAGCAGCGAGATCGTCTGTAAGACATCTGGTAGGATCGACATCCCTCCAAATGTCGTTCGTAGAATACGTTGGGGAAAAGTTAGGGTTAGTCATATCAATCTCCTATCAAACCAAATGAGCCGTACTAGTTTAACTATATTGAATATAGATATATCCACCAGTGCTTGACGTTGGTGCAGCTGTACCTCTTGTGATACGGCTCTCCTGAAGTTCTTCAATATCTTTCGTGATGCCAAGGTTCTGCCTTGCCTGAGCCGCAGTAGTGCCACCCGTGCCGCCCCCCGAAATCGGGACAGTTCCATATAAAGCAGTCGCGCTCGGCCTAACCATATCGTCTATTATCCACTGCGTTCCATCGTAAACCATTTTGACGGGTCTGCCTTGAGCAAGGAAATTGGCGGCGGCAAGACCAGTGGTTGATTGTGGAGCGCTAGACAAGCGCATTCTTATATTCTTAGCGCCAAGACTGTTCACATTAAGCGTTGGCGTTGCGGTCGTGCTTACCGTATGTGGTACCATAGTAAAACTTGCACCTGAAACCAATGTCAATCCGCTTACAGATGCTGTATATGCAGCGCCAGTACCAGCGGTAGTGGTTGGCTTCTCATTATATGAGTAGTTGGCATATGTAGCGCCGTTAGCCCAAGTAGCATTGCCACCAGCAGAAGAAGAGCCAGCGTAATTATGAGTGTGACCGCTTGTGGCAGCGCCGATACTAGAAGGCGTTACATTAATTGACTTAGCTGCGCTACCATCATAAGCACCTTGAGAAGTCCCGTTTAAAGAAATTGTCAAAGAATTAGGATTCTTCATAGAAGAGGGGAAATCTGTAATTTGAGATTTCGTATGTGTATGTGATGAATTCGCTTTCCCGCTGAGCTTAGAATCCATTTCTGTTTCAGTATAGTATCTATCATCATGAGTGTGAGACGATGGGGTGAATGTTGACGGTTTCCCAGACACATTGCCCCAAGACACAGAGCCAGCAGAACTTGCATACGAAGAAACAACGCTAGTATACGAAGCATTAATACTGTCTACATAGCTGCCATTATTAAACACAAAAGAATTATACGCGGTACAATCAAGCAGCGCAAACCACGGGGTTTCATAATCTCCAACTGGTTTGTAATATATATCATACTTGCCATTTGCGACCTTTACGTTAGCAACAGAATTTGCATACTTGCTATCAGATAAAGACACCCAAGTGAGCGATGTCGATGTGATAACGCCAGCAGTGCCACCGTTTCTAAAATAAAACTTTAAAGTACCAAGGGCGTTGCCACCTTCGCCTTGCGTTAGACTCAATGTGCCAGAGCAACCAGCCCATGCTGCGCTAGAAGATAGGTCAACTGTTGCGAATTTTACCCATTTATTTTTGTATGTAGTCGTAGATGATGGCAAACCAATTTGCTTCATCTTATCTTGCTTTTTATCAATAAGCGTTTTAAGCTTAGTGAAAGCTCGACTTAAGCCATCTTTATCAAGATAACCCATAATAGTTCCTCCTAACATAAAGGGAGTTCTATAAATGAAAACAGAGCTGATAAAATACGTCTTTTAACACACGTAAATTACCAGCCCTACAATCATTGATGAATTAATAATTCATTTTAAATTTATATATTAACCGAATACTTCGGTAAACGCGGCATCAATCTCATCATTGGTAAGAGCATTATATGTAGTGTTCGTATCCTGAGTGGTGATTGTACCAGTAGTGCCGTCACCGCGAGTATAGGTAACAGTGCGACCCCTTACAGAAAGACCCTTGATATAAGTTGTGTTAATCTGCTGACCAGCAGAATCCTGAGTTGCCTTGGTAGCTGAATCGGCAGTGGAAGCCTTAGTAGCTGTACCTGCGCTACCAGCAGAGGTCGCATACTTAACAGACTTAGCAGAGTCAGCAGTGTTGTCTACATTGCCAAGTCCAACGGTTGCCTTCGAGATGGCAGACCAAGTAGCATCGCCGCGTAGGAAATAGCCCTGCTGACCCTTAGCGGGAGCGGCAACATAACCAGCAGAACCAGCGGCATCAGCGGTAGCGCCCTTCAGAGTGTTCCAAGTATTGTTATCGGGTGGAACCTGCCAAGTGCCATCACTGCGGAGATAACGATTGGCAGCACCAGTAGCGGGAGCGGGAACTAGACCAGACCCACCAGCGGCAGAAGTGGTAGCGCCCTTGAAATTGCCATAAGTGGTATTGTTATCAGCAGCCCAAACAGCAGTGCCATCAGCAGACCACTTTAGGAACTGACCAGCAGAGCCGCCAGCGGGAATATGCTTATTGCCAGAAGATGTCGGATGAGTATATACAGTATCCTGAGCGGGAATGCCAAGAGCAGTGATATCGCCCTTACTGACAGCGGTAGCAGCAGTTACGTGACCATGTGCGTTAGTGGTAATCTTATAAAGACCAGAAGCAAAAGCAGAACCCTTTGCGGCAGCGTGGTCATAAGCGGCCTTACCGCGATCGCCACGATAGGCAGTTGAAGAAGTCTCACCAAGCGCAATAGTCTCAGAGATAACCACATACGCAGAACCGCTCCAACGATAGGTCTTATTGTCATTTAGGTTGACATAAATCTTACCAGTCTCACCAGTATAGGCATCGCTATATTTTTTTGTAGATGTATCATAATTCTTATAGAACACGCCACCAGAGCCGTAATAACCCTCAAGAACGTCATCAACGAAGCTAGGAAGGTTAGCAGCCGCGATAGTGCCAGTAATGGCAGAAGCATTCACAGACGTAATATCAGCAGCAGCGTGAGTATGAGAAGAAGCAGCCTTGCCGCTTAACTTGCCATCGACCTCTGACTCGGTATAATAGCGGTCATCATGCGTGTGAGCGAAGTCGGTAATATCTGCCCTTGTATGTTTGTGACCTAACTTTGAAAACTTTAGGTTTATTTTCTCAAGCAGGTGAGTTAAACCAGTGCTATCGAGAAACTTAGATTCGGCCATGCAACCACGTCCTTTCAATATGTTAATTTCTCAACGTCTTTATTTTCCATTAGATATCTATTAATAAAAAACAGAGACGTTGAGAAATAATTTTTATAAAAAATAATTACACTACAATTGTTATTATTCTGACAATTGTAGGGTAAACGGCAGGGTAGAAGGGTGGGGGAGAGGTTGGCATACGCCCTCTTCCACCCACCCCACTTAAAACCCTTATTTTATTTTTTGTTATGTTAGGCAGTAACCTTAGCAGCGAAAAGACCGTCAATCTCTTCGTTAGTAATGGCGACAAAGCCGTCACCGACCTTAGTCTCAAGAGCGGAGATGCGATCGCCCTGAGAACTTAGAGTAGTAGTATGACCACCAACAGTAGTGGTAAGACCAGCAATGTCGGTCTTGTTCTTATCAGCGGTAGCCTGAGCATCAGTACCAGCCTTCTTAGCATCGGCGATTGCTACAGTGACCTTACCATCGGGAGCGATAGCAGCCTGAAGGTCATCAACATCCTTTTCGGCGGCAGTCACGCGAGTGGTGAGAGCGGTAACGTCAGCGGCAGCAGCCTTGGAAGCAACAACATCCTTAAGCGCATTGACATCGCTCTGAGCCTTATCAGCAGCACCCTGAGCGGTGGTAATCTTACCATCGAGAGCGCTGTCTGCGGCAACGCGAGCATCAGTCTCTACCTTAACAGCAGCTTCAATCTGCTTTGCAACAGAACCCTCACCGCTACCAAGCTTAGCTTCAACAGCCTTCACGCGAGTATCAAGACCGCCCTCGGCACCAGTAGCGCGAACCTTCTCGGCATCAACAAGCTCTTTGATGTAAGCAACAATTGTAGTAGAGGTAGCACCCTCGGGGATATCGCCAACCTTGGTCTTAAGAGCGCTAATGGCGGCGTTCATAGCAGAAGCATCATCGGGGTGCTTCTGAATCCAAGCGGCAATCTCCTGTAGCGTATCAAGGCTCTCCTTGGCACCCTCGGGAATGAGCTGCTTAGTAAGCTCCTCGTTAGCGATTGTGCGAGCAGACTTACCAGCATCCTCACCGACAAGAGCAGCAACCTTGCCCTCAACGGCATCAGCACGACCCTGAAGGGCTGTAATGTCAGCCTTAGCAGTCTTAATATCGCCCTCGGCAGTATCTACGCGCTTCTTGAGTGCTCCAAGAGAAGCATCGGTTGCAATGCCAGCGGTCTTCTCATCTACATAAGACACGACATCCTTAGAGGTAGCACCCTCGGGAATAGCGCCGACATAAGTCTTAAGATTGTCAACGGCAGTCTGAGCGCCAGCAGCCTTAGCATCGGCAGCAGAAATCTTAGTCTCAAGACCGGCCTGAGCATCGGCAACAGCCTTAGCGACAGAACCATCGGTCTTGGCATCACCATTGAGCTTGGTGATAGCGGCGGTGTTGGTCTTCACCTGACCGTTGGCAAGCTCCTGAACCTTAGTCTCGGCAGTACCAGCGGCATCGTAATTACCAGCAAGACCATCAGCATAATCCTTAGCAGACTTAAGGGTAGCGGCATCCTTGGAATCAATAGCAGCCTTAATCTTCTCATCATAATGGGTAAGGCCAGTAAGGTCAATATACTTCTTTTCAGCCATAAATTTTCCTCCTATTTAAAAAGAGAGTCAATATCATTGTTGGTAGCGGTATCAATAGATCCGCCACCAGAACCATCTGTCTTGTTCGCTACCACGACATATGAGTTCGCGGTTTTGTCATAAACAGATATTTCTTTTTTTGTTTTGTCAACATATAATGTTTTTTCTTTGGCTTGCCCCAATTCTGGCAGTTCAGCGCCTATGAACACTATATCATCTGGCTTAGATGTTATCTGAATCCAGTCGTTATCGTATCGCCAAAGAATAGCAGTTTCGATAACAAAATAGTATCCATCGAGCGGAGAGGGCATTGAAGCTCTCTCATAATCTGTTTCCAACTCCGTAATTTGGTTATAGAATGTCCTCTTGCCATCCCAGTCAAATGCAATTCTGCATTTGTCTTTTACGAAGACAAGCCGACCATTCTGAATCAACAAACTAGACAGTCTTTCGGAGGTAGTCACAACGACTGACATTGGGGCTTTATTCGCCGTATCTGCCATATTTTATTACCTCCAAAACTAGGGCTAAAACTCTACTACGTCAACACTCCCGCCAGCAACGGTATCGGCATAATCCTTTGCAGACTGTAGGGTTTTCTCTTGGACTTTCGGCAGAACGGAATTTGCGACAATCTTGATAGCTTCCTCTAGCGTCTTACCAGCGGCAATCTTGTTGCCATCAGTCTCATCAAAGCTATCGACAGACGAGACAACAATATCTTCCTGAGTGCGAGGAGTGTTGATAACAGTATTCTTGCTCTTGTCTAGCCAAGCGATTTCGCCATCGTCAAGATAAAGAATATCATACTCGTCAATCATCCCATTGGTTTTAGCAGTCTCAATGTTGGCCTTGCTACCGAATGCGTTCTTTGATTTAATCGCCATACAGTACCTCCTTTTATTGTGTTAGCAGTTACATATTAAAACAGCCATATCGACTATTTTTTCAAAAAGAAGGGTGGTATATATCTATTTTCCCAAGATATATATCATTTCGTCTTTCGTTATTTTATTGTTATTGTATAAAGAAACAACCTTTGTCTCTTTAATGGTGTGTTTGTCATATAGGCGCTTTAAAGACTCTACAAACTGATTCATTTAAATCACCCCATCGCTTAATAGCATAGCTGTATATGCGTCAATAATTTCCTCTGGGGTTTTCATATTAAGAACCTTTAGCTGTTCATATTCGTATTCGTCAACCTCTTCCAATTGAACGGTATCATATCCGTCAACTGGAATTCGATATAACGATTCTTCATGCCAAATATGTTTGCCATCAGAAGAATAGATAGCCTGCGCTTCCTCTTCATCGCAGAATATCATACGGTCATACTTCTCCTGATACTTTAGGTATATGAGTCTGTCAAGCACATCAACAACTTTGCCGTCTTTTACGACCTTGTAGAACATGCGCTCACCTCATTAAAAAGGGTGTCACATATTTCAGTGACACCCTTGCAATATAATTAGAAAGAAATCTCAATCAATACGCCGTTTTGTGTTCCAGCTGTATTGAATCCATATAGATCGCCCTGCTCGTTTACCGTATAGATATAATTTGTATACGAAACGTTCTGTGAGCGAGTCCAGTAAGGCGTGTAATCGCCATCGACAGCTGCACGCTTCCTAGCATCATTAGATGTCATATAAGAAATGATTTCACCCTCGTTAACAAATGGCTCTCCGCTGACTTCATATGAATTACTAAGCTCGATAGCGGCAGGAATGGAGACGTAGCATTGAGATGCGCTAAGCTCTTTTGATCCATTGCCGATAGAAGAGTTAACCGTGACCTGCTTAATGAGAAGCTTAATCTTTACAGGCAATGCTTCATAGAATCTTGTATTCAAGAAACTATTCAGGTCAGAGCTAGTCCAACCGCCAGCGTTGCTTCCGTTCTCATTAAATACGCGCTTTCTGTCAAGAAGGTGCTTTGCAAGCAAGCTGAACGTACAACGCTTAGACGGCTCATTGCTGAGATAGTATTTTTTAAAACTACATACCTCAAGCGCTATGTTCTCATGCGTCCAACCAGCGAGCTTCTTGCAGACTGCATCGCCAAGGTCTTCGTACCAAATCTTGCTCCAATACACGTTGCCGACAGCATAGTTCTCATATGCGCCATCGTCAGCCTTAGAACAGCCGAATACAAGAGTGCTGTCTATGATTGTTGACTTTGTTCTTTCAAGCTTTATAATATCGGGTTCGCCGCCATTAAGGTTAGAATAATATACATAGATATTATTGTCACCTTTTTTGTGTCTAAGTACAACCATGTCACGGCTGCCAACAGAACCAGCACTAGTCGAAGACGTACCCCAGCTCATCTTGATTCCGCTATTAGACCACAACTTAAATCCGTTTGAACCATTTGACTGGAAACATTGGGCAAGGACGCTTTTTTCAGATGTGCCGCTTAAGAATTTATAATCAATTGCCAATACGAAATCTTTGTCGATATCAAAAAGCTTGATTCCTGTATCAACATAATTCTTACCAGCAAAGACGGTTTTATCAGAGATAACCGTCTTCGATGTGATATCATCATAGTCAATATCATATCCCATGTTAAATGAATATGCATCGCCAGCCTGAATCTCTGCGCCAGAATTATCAACACCAAGCTTAGTAATGGCATAAATCTCAACTGGGCGCATAGCGCTCAGCTCTTTGCCAGCAAGTGCATCTGGTGCATATGTAAACGTATCGAAGATTGCATTTACAGTCTTATCTCCATCGACAAAGCCGCTCTTATCCCATCTATCGAACATATAATATTTATATGCATTTTCCTCAAGGGTATAAGTTGGGATTGCACCAGTGTACTCAACGTTCTCGCCATATAGACCAGTAGACTCCTGAAGCGTTACACCGTGAGAGACATACTTAATGGTATAGCGTCTAGTAGTTTCACTATACGTTGCCTTTATCGTTCTATCGCTGAAGATAGCAGTCAACGGCAAATCCCAGCCCTTAAATGTAAAGTCTGTACTTACCGAGCTTGGCTTTGTAGGCGTATCAATAGGGTTGTCAGCTCTTGTTGTCGGGTCAACGGCATTGCCGCCCTTATCAACATACTGAGTGTCAAGAACGCTATCATCATAATTTACGAACTTGACGATAAACTGTTCAACCATTGTATTGAATACAATCTCTAAGTCAGGCCATGCTTCCTGATAATCATACAACTGCTGCTGCTTTACAATTGGAACATGTACAGTGCCAGCCAGTACAGCCCTATCGACATTGTATCCGTTCTTATCGATGCCAGCCATCTTGTAGATTCTCTCAAGAAGAGACGTGTCCTCTAGAGTCCAATCGATACCAGTGATTCGAACTCTGTTTACGTTCCTAGCCTTATTGAGCAGGTCTTTAACATCTATCGTATCGCAGTTCTCTATGATAAGCGTAGAGATTGAATCGTATCCAGCAATAGAAAGATTTGTCAGATACATCAGATTCTTCATGTTGATAGACGTAAGCGTATTAGGTAGCTGAGCCAATCTGATACTACCGCCGCTTGCAAACAGGACACCCTTCAGGCCAGAGCCAGAAGCATAAAGTTCCTCAAGGTTCATGCACTTTGAGAAGTCCAAGCTGCTTACAAGATTGGGTGTGTTTCTGATATCAAGTTTCTCAAGAAGCTTGTTGTTGCCGATAACGAGATTTGTCAAGAAGGTATTAGAATAACCTTCTGTCGCGTTGCCGATAATAAGCTCCTTTAGCTTTTCAGCCTTAGAGAAGTCATTGTCATGAATATAGCAAGCAGACACATCGCCGACAGACTGAATCCTAGATGCGCCATAGATAAGCACGGCGGTATCATCCATCGTATCATATGGACATGTGATATCATACTGCTTGCCAGCCTTGGCTCTCACCTGAGTAGGAGAAGAGTTGCCGAACATTACAGACAGATACATATCGGCAAATGGCGTTAAATGAAGAGTATAGTTAGGCGCAACAACGGCATCCTTTGGCGTATTACATCTAAACATAATCTGGTCAGATGTAGCGGTATTACCGATGAACTTAGTTGCCATATACATCTCTTGGTCGCGCTCGAACTGTCTGCGCTGATACTTCTTCTTGCCATTCATCATCTGTTCAAGGAAGCGCGTATTGCCATCCTTATAAGGACGTTCGTACTTACGCACATAATCAACACGCCAAAGCTCTTCACACCACTCATTCTGCTTCTCATCAAACTGATTGATAAGAGAAGAAGCGCTCCAACAGTTTTTGCTTTCGCGGCTTACATACATCTTCTGAAGCTCAGAACCCATCAGGTCACGAACACGACAGAAGAATACAGACTCAGCGGCATTGAAGATATAGCCAGAAGACTTGTCTCCGTCTGTGCGATAGTCGGTATCTTCCTTGCCGTAAGTCATGGTAAGCTCACCGCTGTTGTTAATACCCAAAGCACTCATTCTGTTACTATATAGGTTGGGTATCCTATATTATGACTTGCATTACTGCAAGCGGGGCGGGTTCTTCTTTAAGCGGTCTGGATACCGCTGACCCACCCTCTGTACTTTCATTTTAGATTATATGTACAGATCAGACTGTTGCATACTATGCAGATTGTTCTACATAGCCCTTTTCGTTCAGTCGTTGAAGGCGATTACTTATAATTGTTTCGATATTTTTTGTTTCCCAATATGGAATTCTTAATAAATTAATACTGTTATTTTTACAATATTCATTTTTAATTCTGTCATGTTCTTGTGTCTTTTTAAAATTTTCTTGATTTTTTTCAACATTAGCACCATAATATCTAGACGGCCTATAATGCTGCTCTCCATCATATTCTATAAAAAGATTATAATCTGGTAAATAAAAATCATATTTGTATCTTGTTCCATCTATAACAACAGGATACTCTGGAATATGTGCTATTCTTTTACTTGCAAGCCATTTGTCTATATACGTATTCCAATATGACACAAGACACCCGCATGAATGTGTACTTCCGCCAGTTAAACAAATTGAGGATGTGACAATCTCGTTTCCACAATCACACCTACATCTATACATTCTTCTATTGAACTTGTTACTGTCTTCTAACAATTCAACAACTGTTAGCTTTCCAAATTTTTGACCAACAAGATTTTTTGTGCGTGTTTCACGAAGCATTGCCTTTCTTCCACATCCACAATCTTTTGAATATCCATAAAGAATATTCAACACTCTCACATCTTTAACCGTTCCACATTCGCATTCGCAAACGGCATATGCTTGTTTGCCCTTTTTTGTAATATTATGAATAGTCCATTTGTTTATTTTCTGTCCTATTAAATACGAGTATTTTTCCACAACATGTGATTCTCTTTTTCCTCCCATATCAACCTCCTTTCTTATTTAAATTTAATATCGAAACAAAAGTAATCTTCCTCGGCGTTGCCCATCGCTGGGGTTTCGCCGTATATTAGAAAAGGTTTTACAACGACATTACTTTATCGTTATCATAGTCCCATAAATCAAAGCGGTATCCGTTATTGATTCCAGCAGCAGCATCATCAACCGTATAGTAAGCAGCTTTATCGCCAAGCGTTGCCGCTTCTGCCGTTGTAATATAATGCTTAGCCCAATGCCAGAAGGTATTCTTACTTCTGTTGTCTATCATCGTATATCTAAGCGTGAATAGATAGAAGTATGTAGCAGAATCAACAATAAACCAATTCTTGAGATTGTTCTTGAATTCCTCATCTGTAGATGTAATTACGAACTCATAGAAGTCTCGCCAAATCTGTTTATTCTTCGTTCTGATTTTAGTCTTTTCCTCGCTGCTTGAAATAGCTTCGCCGTCTTTTGAGTCTCCGCAACAATCGTACCTAAACTCAAACGAACCATCCCAATCATTATACAAAGCATCATATGCTGTATTGCCAGCAACCCATTCAGCTTTTGTGATAGGATATTTCATAGAACCATCAGGGTTGGCAACGCCAGTTTGGAAGATGGAATTAGGCAATGTATTATCGCTAATCTCAACAGCGAATTCTTTCATATCGTCTGGGTCATACGCTCTTGTAACATCTGTCTTCTTAGAGTCACCGATGTTGCCTAAGGCGTAGAAATGCCATGAGGTATCTTGGAATTCCCTGTGTGTAGTTAAATCTGTGTCGCTTTCCTTAATGAACACAACGCAGTTAACGAACTCCATGTCGTTCTTAATCTTAGAATCTCTACGAGTTGCAGGAGTAGCATATGGGATATAATCATTATATCTCTTCTGAAGATATGCGTTGTTCACCATCTCGGAGCTTGCGATATTAACCTTTACGTTAAACCAGTTGTTAGGTACAGAGGTTCTAGTAAGGGCAATCTTGCCAGAGCCGTCAGTAACGACACTGCCATCGCCAAGAGTAAGCTTTGTAATGTAATTCGGGTCTAGCTCAATCTTACTAGTAACCTGATGCTTACCATCAAAACCAGCAATAAGATCGATATTACGACCAGCTGCACCATACTCATTTGAAGTAGTACCTTGTCCACTATGATAGCAATTCTCAAACTTCCAATTGTCGAGAACCGCGTCACCATTCTTATATATGCACTCAAAAGACGTATTGCTTACAAAGTCTTTCTTGTTATTTGTGAAGTGCGGAGCTTCAATCTTGATAACACGCATATTGGGGCAGGCATTGGCAACAGACTCAGGAGTCAAAAGCTTGTTCTCATCATAAATCTGATTGCGTGTATAGCGAGCAATCATCTCAGTTGCAGTACGGGCATCGGCAATAAAGTTAGACAGAATTGCAGAACTTGTAAGGCTTGTATTATACGCCTTCATACGATAAATCAAAACATCGCAATCAGGAGAACCAATGGTAATTGGCACAGGAGTATCCTGAGTAAATGAATAATCACCAGTATAACTCATAGGACGGCACGGCGTACCGTCTTCATAAGACATAACAATTGGAATGTCCGTATCCTTATTGATATTGAACTCCCATTCGATAACATCTTCCTCGCTATACGGGATATACAAAGACTTTGCACTTGATTTAATGTATGCTTCATGTACATTCATCTGAAGACCGACATTAGATGTCGTGCCAGACTGACAGGTCAAGAACGTGGCATTGCTCTTGGCAACATTTGTTGTCTTGAAGATTAACTTAAATTCCTTACCGTTCCTTTTTGCATCATCTGCAAAAAGGTTATAGGAAATGGTTGCCGTAGTACCAGCCTTAACGCCAAAGTATTGGTCGCCATTGTCATCAAGTTGATATCCGCCATTAACCCAGTCGAAGTTATCAGATACAGTCATTGCGACATCGCCATCAGACCACAGTCTGTCAGTATCGTTATTAGACTTACCGACTGGATTGAAGTCAAATGCAAGACCAGCTGTAACAGGCTGAACATCAATATCAAGCTTCTCAACTGTTACGGCTAGTGTCTTAACAGTGTCACGACAAGTGATTGTCAAAGTATGTGTGCCAACATCAGAGGGCTTAAACTGCCACGTCTGAGTATTACTATCGATTGTCAGCGTAGAGACGGTCTTTCCATCAACGGCAAGTGTAACCTGTGGAGTTTCAGTAGACGGGTCGTATACGGTATACACAATGTTAGCCGTGTCGTACTGCTTAGCTGTAAACTTCTGCTTAACGCATCCAATTACTGGCTTATTGCTTGTCGAGTCATACCAAATAACATCTTTAACGATATGATTAGATTCAATAGCCTTACCATTAATCTCTGCCGTCATATACACTTCGAGCAGATGAGCGCCATGTGTCTGAGCAGGAAGCTCATACGCCAAAGGAACACCAGACACAGTGGTATCCACAGTTCCGATTTCTTTGCTGTCTAAAACAAAGTGTACCCTCTTTTGAATGGCACCATATGGAGTGTAGTCAAAAGAGACTTTGCCAATGGGATACGTAAAGGTATCGTTAAATGAAGATTCAAGTCTTACATCAACCCTCTGAACAGTCCAAGTCTTAGTTACAAGACTGCCAGCATCGTCAACGATGCTAAGGTTGACCTTGTGTGTACCTACTGTGATATGGTCGGTGATATCAAAAGAATTCTCACCAGATGCAGCGGTATTCGTAGCAACGATAGAGCCGTCAACCTTCCACGTTGCAGTACCATCGCCACCAACGTCACCAGAGGAATCTGTTCTTGAGAAATTATATTTGATGATAATCTTATCGTCTAATGTCGCAACAACAGGAGTCGTGGTAATATATGTAATCTTCAAGATGCTGCTGGTGCCGCCGCCACCGCCGCCACCTTGAATCTTGAACTGAGCTTTCGGCTCTTTCTTCTCGTTCTCTTTGCCCTCATTTTGGATTTCCCAAAGAGTGTAAGTCTGTTCTTCATCATATGTGGCATCATATGTCAAACGAGGCGAAGTATCAAGACCATTAACAGTCTCCTCAAACTTGGCAACCTTATCACCAAGCTTGGCAACATTTTCCTTGTTCGCGTTTGCAGTAGATGTAACCGCAGAGATATTTGCATTTGCAGAATTCAGACTTGCTTTTGTGGCAAACTTCTCATCTGCGCTGCTTTGAATTTCAGACTTAGCTGTATTAATCTTGCCTTCAATAGAAGCAGTGTAATTATTAATCCATTCCTCAGTTGGGTTACTCGTGATTGCAATTTCCTTCATCACGGTTTCGCCATTATAGAATGTCATTTTACTGCCATCATATGTGACGTTGAATTTAGCAAGACCATCAAGATTGGCAATCTGCTGCTTCACTTCGTCAAGCTGGTCTGAGATATCGATATTGTGAACGATATCGTCAACCTGCTTCTTGGTATAATAAGATGACAAAGCGGCATCGACCTTGTTGTTTACAGCATCGCTGACTGTTCCCTCAAGCTGGGTCTTTGCCGTATCAACCGCCTGCTGCGCTTTATTGGCAGACGCTTCTGCTTTATCGGCATAATCAGAAATACCATCAACGGTTGTTTTGGCTTCCTGCGCATAACGCTGAGCTTCTGCAACCTTCTCATTCACCTGAGTCATGAAGCTAGTAATCCATGTGTTATCAGGCTCGATAGCTCCATTGCCAGCAAGAGACTTAAGCACGCTTAGCTGATTATTCGGCTTTGTCTTCCATACATACTCATCGCCTTTTGAGTTTACACCAGATGCAATAATCTCAAACTCAAGAGTGCCTTCAACGGCTGTTGCATTCTTATTGACAAGCCAACCAAATCTAATATACTCTTCATTGTAATATACGTTTACAACATTACTGCGGTCTTCATATCCGTCTTTATTAACATAATGAATAATGATGGTCGTATTGAGAAGGTCAAAGCCATCATATCTGCGCGGCATCTTAAATGGGATATACTGAGAATTCGATTCTTGCGTAAGGTTGACTTGTTTCTTGTCGATTAAGACATTCTTCAAATCGTCAACATTTGAAATGTTATCATCTGAATACTCTTCGTAATATAGGTAATTACTGCTACGAGTCCAACCTTCTAATGAATCAGAAGTCGCAGCGACAGCGGATTCATCATCAAGAGATGTAAGAGAGATGTCATCATATGCTGGCACATCATCATCAAGAGACATAGGAGAAATGTTATTATTTATCATTCTCGCATTATTATTTTCTTTAACTTTGTTTAACGAGTCTTTAAAAGATAAACCCATTGTCATCCTCCTTTCAAACAATAATAAAAAAGAGGATGACAAATCACCCTCATATTATTCAATAAATATAAGTGTATTTAGAAACTGACAACCTTACGGCTATCTGCTAACAGCTTTGCAACGCCTGTGCCAACCCCAAGGTCTGAGAAGTCAACGGCAGTAGTTCCATCGGCGCTACCATCAACATTAAGAGAAACTTCATCGCCAATCTTATTCTCACCAGATAGAAGCTGTAGCGTCTGCTTGTCCGCGTCATACGCAATATTATCTGCCTTAGCTGCATCATATGCGTCACCAAGATCAAGAAGCTCTTTGATTTGAGCGTCCATCTTGATAATTCTCTGGTCAAGCGCACCAAGAGCGCTATCTGGGATAATGTCGCTCCATGCGCTAATAGGAATGATATTTAACTTTGCGGTAGAAGTCTTGCGAACACGCTGAACACTTTCACCATTTTCATCTAAATCGCTATAGATAAAAGTAAGCTGTAGTTCAACTTCGCCAGTCTCAGCAGTTAGCTTGCTGTCAATTGGAACAACATATTTTAGATATTCCTGATACCCATCTTCTGAAAGCTCAAGAATATCACTATGGTACTTCTTACTGATAGGTAAAATATATTCCATAACAACAGTACAGGCGCTCATATCGTAACCGTTGTATGTTGGTTCAGCAAGAAACCATAGATTATTAAACAACTTTGACCTTTGCATAATGCGTTCCTTTTTGCTTGCAGTCAAAGTATTGTCTTCATTTACTAAAATCACATAAGCCATAAAGACACCTCATTTCATAAAACATTCATTGTATATTTGTTACCAACCGCGAGTATCTTCAATGAACGTATGATTAGATAAGTGCTCTTCATATGATTCAACGATAATGCGGTATGCAATATCTACTTCTCCATTAGTCAGACCATTCTTACTGATAAGGTCTTCATATTCTTTATATAGTTTAAAAACTCTATTAAACTGCTCTTTGGTGACAAGGACACTAGAATTCGAAACCCTTGATGCAAAATCTATAATAGTATCTCTTTTATTATCGACAAGAATAGACACTATATCTTTATTCGCTTCATCAAGTTTTTTATCTAAGTCACGTACAAGTTTATCTTCCATCATAAGTTTATTGTTAACACTATCAATCCATTTATCTCTCATAGAGATATTATCTGCATTATAGTGCTTGTCAATATTGTTAACTATATTTTTTAAATCTTGTATCGTGTTTGGTAATTCTCTAATTACTTTGCGCTCGGATTTCTTTCTTGCGAAATACTTTCTTATGCTCATAATCTCTGGGACTGCCTTGCCTTTAAAGTTTAAAAATTCACCAATAAGCTGAAGAACAAACAACACAGCAATCAAGGCAATCGCTATTTGAGATGGTACATTAAGATATTCTATATAATTAAGCATTTACATTTACGCTGCCTTTCATTCGATGTTGGCGTTCTAGTATATTAAAAAAAGATAAGGGAGGAGTGGTTGAAGTCCTCCCTATATTTGCATATATATTTAATTGTTATATTTAAAACGAGCCAGCATTCAACTTGCGCTGCAATGCCTTAACCATAGAAGACGGTGCGCTTACAATGCCATCCTGAGTGGTTCCAAGATAACGCTGTAAGGCTTTGCATGTATTCTTTCCGAAATAACCATCGGCAGTTACGCCAATCCTTCTCTGTAGCGCTCTGACCATATTAGAGCCACCTCTGCCAGTCTTCCACGAAGAGCGCTCAAGACCTCCGCGATTTACAGAAGCCATGTTGTTAGCGTCCTGACCGCTCACAATGCCATCGACAATGGTTCCAAGTCTCTTCTGAAGCGCCTTTGTTGTCGCAACGCCCCAATATCCATCAACCGACAGCTTACCAGATGAAGCTGGCGCAGATGGAGCAGCGGCAGTAGAAGAGCCACCAGACTTACTTCCATTTGTTACATTGATTGCCGTATGCCGACTCTCATTAAGCAGAATATCACCAGCAAGCAAATAGGCATCGCTTGTAAGATACTTAGAATCAGTAAGCACTTGGAAACCAGCAGCCTTAAGAGCATTTTTCTCATTCCAAGTGGTAATACTTACATTTACATTCTGCATAGCCGCATTACCGAGACGATAGCCAGCGCCCTTTACAATTGCAGCAACGCCACTAGAGCAGTCTGCTTCACATTTAACTGTAATCTGGGCAGGGTCGTAATTGGATGCCTTTAGATGATTCCAAAATGTAAGGCGCTCATTCTGGTCATAACCGACCAAGTTATTCTGAGCAGCCTTGATAGCCATATCTGCAATAAGATTGCGAGTCTTTGCGTCTGGATGTCTAAGAACTACGTTCCAATTGTCATTCCACCAAGGACGAATATACCATTCTGTCTTAGATTGATCGCCAGCCTGACCACCGCTATATCTATTGCGTTCATCATGTCCACAGTTAGAAATACTCATATTACTTGACCTCACTTTCAACAGCTTTGTTTTCAGTGAATACCTCTCTCATTGTCTTAAGAGCGTCATCAATTGTCTCATCAATCCAAGAAATCAGCGCTTCTTGGTCTGTGACCTTAGACAGAATAGGATACTTCTCGAAAATCTCCTCGATTACCTGAGCGCGTTTGACAGAGCCAGCCTTTTTGTAGTCCTGCCAATCAATTTCGGCATCGGTAATCAGCTTAAGCATAGTCTCCTGAACCTGCTTCTTGGCGATTGCAATCTTCTCGTCATCTGACTTGCTGAAAAACTCTTTCGCCTTTTTATCAATAGAGATGATAAGGGCTACGATAACAATGATTACAGTCCAGTTATCGTTAACCAACTGAAGAAAATTCTGAATAGCATATAAAGCATTGAAATCAACGTTCATAAAATCACTCCTTAAAATGACGGATCATTTGGTACGTCATCACATGATTCATCTTCTGAACCAGTCTGATTGCGCATAGCGGTTTCATAAACTATGCCATTTTTTGTGTTCTCGGCCTTGGCCTTACTGAAATAAGCCCAGATTATTGGAGCCATTGCAGCTGGAATGCCTAACAACACATACAATGCGCTCGTATCCTTAAGTTCAACCATAAGTCGTTCGCAAAAGAATATAATCTGTAAGCATATTATCAAAGATACAAATAAAACAATCTTGCTGGTTGACGGCATCTTGAATTTAAAACTGTACTTTTCTCTTTCTTCGCGCAGTTTCATTTCTCGCTCTTTGCTCTGGTTCATTCTTTTAATAGCTTTCATCTGAGCATTATAATCTCTATCAGATATATAATTCATAGATAATCACCGCCAATCAAATTATTTCTTTACTGTTTCTATATATACTGCTTGAGAGCCAAGTGTGTTATATATATCCTCAAACTTTGATAACGGATACGATGTCTCTCCAACAAGAGGGTCGATAACATATACATTTTCATCGTCTATTTTTGTAACAACGACACAGTGAGGATTTCTAAATAATCTATATCCATTTGATTCATAATTTGATGGCAGGGGGTTATTTAAATACATAGTCACCCAAACAGCAGAAGGGAGTGGAAGGTCGGCGAGGTCTGTTCCAGTATATTCAACCGCCTTCTTATATTTTTCATTTAAAAACATATTTGCAGTTATAACAGAACACGGAGCCATACAAGCCCATCCATCTGTGCTACTATATGGATTTCCCCAAAACGTATACACGAACTTTCCACTTGTGCTTTTTGGCATTGCATCGGCAACATCAAACTTCGTGACATTTACGCCATTCATACGCAACAAAGTTCCAAGTGCTGTCGCTTCACACCCAGTAGGAAGTTCAGGCATTTGTAAATCCTGCTTTTCATCAAATGTATATTTATTTTCTTTAGCTGGTTTGTCATACAAAATAGGAGTTGTAACATTGACATTATTTTCAGCCTTTTGTTGCGCACCGTTATAGAGGGGGTTCATAATAATAATCGATACAGCTACAGCCATAAAAAGCACAACCAGCTTATTAATATGTTTATTCACAACATCACCATTAACTTTATATACCAAGCAACTCTTTTAATTTGTTGATTGTAAGAGTTGTTACAGATCCATCGGTATCAACGTATAGTAATTTACCCGCTTCGGCTTTATTGCCAGCCAAATCAGTATACTTTCCAGAGGTTGCAACATTAGCCAATGATGGCTTATCGCTTAAATCATTATACTTTCCAGAGGTTGCAACATTAGCCAATGATGGCTTATCGCTTAAATCATTATAGCTTCCAGAGGTTGCAACATTAGCCAAATGAGGTTTATTCTTTAAGTCGCTATAGTCACCAGATACAGCAACATTCGCAAGGTTTGTGACTACTTTAGAGTCAATAGTAACACCGTTTGCAAGGCTTAGACTACGCGCCATAATGTTGCCGTTGACAACAAGCTCGCCATCTTTATCTACATTAAAAACAGATTCTTCGCCATTAGTGATATCGATTACACTATCATTCTTTGGGCTGATAGACACCTTATTTTTACCATGACTTACTTCTAACCCATTATCATTGAAAATAAGCGTACCAGCATCATTTTTAAGTTCAATGTTCTTACCCAAGAACAGTTTACCGATAATTGTTTCGCCGTTGATACCATATGCGCTCACTGTATCGCCAGTATCAGGGTCGGTATAATAATACTTGCCTATAGCCGTCTTTGTCGTAGCCCAATTATCATCGGTAATTGCAATCGTTGAATTGATAATCTTCATCTGTGTAGGCTCGTAATCATTTGATACTTCATCAAACTTTCTAAACAACATACCGTGATTGTCCCATGATTGTGTTTGATTATCAGAACCACCGACAATCTTTGTATGGGTTACATCAAGACCATTATCAATCCAGTTATTTACAACAGCAGTTCCTTTTTCTCCCTGCTTAGCCTGCCTTTGCACATAGCTATAAGATGTAGCCATTGAAGAAGCTTGGTCTATAACACCCTTAATACTCTTGACTGCGCTCTTAACTCTGACGGCATCAGAGAACTCAACAGAGATATTATCTAGGTCATCATAATCTATGGTATATTCAATCAATCTAAGTTTATATAGTTTATCGTCAACCATAACCCTAAGCCAATTGCCGATGGCAAAATCGTTAACCAATGGCGCAAATTTACTAATAAGTAAGAGATTCTTTAAGTCTGCACTGATTGTAGTCTGCAACTCAGAAGACTTATATATTTCATCATTGGCAACACTGATAAACTCGTTTGCCTTCTCGAACAGCTCGGCGTTATTAAGCCCGTCTGAAATATAATTCTCATTAGAGTATTTGTCTTCTCTGCGGAACGAGCAGAATTCAAGCCACAGATTAGCGCCGCCAGCATTATAATTCGTTAAATACTGCTGGAAGTTAAGGATGTCTTGCGTCTTATCCTTTTCCTTGATAATATAATTCTGCAAACCATATTCTTTTAATTCTCCATCGTCATCACGTCTACCAGATATTAGATAAATCTCATCTTGACGTGTCTTCATCTCTTTTTCAATGGCATTCATTCTGTCGATATATGGAGTGTAAAGCTTATCATATAACTCTTTAGACCACGAAGAACCTTCATTTACACCTTGCTCTACAAGGATATCTATACAGCTCTGGCAAGCATCATGGAAAGAAATGAGTCTATTTAGACAATACTTTTGCAATTCCTTTTTAAAATCATCCAACGAGCCGTCAATATCAAATAATTCAGAAATTCCATATTTGTTCTCGCTATCTTCCTTTGCAAGAGTTTTGTCAATCTTTTGCTTGATAAAAGTTTCATAGTCGCTATTTATCGTTACGCTTATTTCTTTGCTTGTAAACTTATCTTCTTCATCAGAATAATTGATTACATCAAAACAACCAGTCCATATTCTTGTTGGATCTGGCTTTGAACCAGAAAGAGTAGAGCCATCATGTACTTTGACCCTATACCTAGTAGAATCAACAACTACCTTTGCCATAGACAAAACAACGCTATCGGCAGTAGCGACAGATATGTTATCTATCTTTTCAACTGCAACAGGAGAGAGATTTGCAGCCGTAAGTTTTGCCGCTTCCTTCTCGGCATTGGTATCGCTCATCTCAACAGTCGGCATCAACCCGCTTGTGAGATACAGTCCTAAATCAATTGTATTGTAATAAGCATTCATCAAAGCAGGATAGCCCTTTACTGGCAACTCAATCTCTTGGATGTCGTTGTTGTATCCGACTTCTTTTTTAATTGCAAGATGTTCGTTTTTTGAACTGAACAGCCTTTCATCAGCAGATGATTTTATATATATGCTTTTAGAGCTATATTTGCTTACAAGAGAATTATATCTATTAACGATATCTTCTTGATTGCTTAAATAAACATAATCACTCTGATATTCTTTATATAGTTTATTGTAAGAATCAATAGCCCTAACAAGCTCATTTGACATGTCATATTTAGTATCGTCAGAAATATACCAGATATAATCACTGCCATTAGGATTGCAGTTTCTAATAGTGGCTGTCATCAAATCGTCTCCGCCCTCAAGCTTGAAACAATTCTTGATAGAGTCGGTATCAAATGACATGTTAATGCTATCAGCAATCTCATCAGACGTTACAAATATAGTCGTATCTTCGCCATATCCTTCATCAATATCGGCGCTACCGCACTTAGGACATATATCTGTATACTCACCTCTGTACCCACATTCATGACAATTTGATTCAAGGTCGTAAACAGAAACGGATCTATTTAAATTACCATACTTATCTGCATTAACATCAAACACAAACAGGCATTTAATTTCTTCTGCAACATCTTGGAAAGCATCATATATAGATTTATCATCAAAAGAAAACGTTCTTTGAATCTTTGCAATTGTAGAATCAACATGCCCTATTGTATAGTGCGGAGCCTTTTCCATCAGCCTATGTAAAAGAGAGGAGCTTGGTCTATCTGGATTATAGAAAATAGTCGGATGGTCTTTATCATAATCTTCTCTTGCGATATCGTCTTCAGTGTTAATTTCAATATCATACAGCATGATTTGAGACAGCTCGGCACATCCAAGATTAGTACCAGTCACAGTTTTGACTGTTTTTGTATCTTCATCTGTCTCAACTGTAATCTCAAACCATTGATTCCACTCTAAACAATATATAAGCCTAAAATTGATAATCTCATCCCACAGATTGTTCTTATTTTCATCTACTGTTTTATATACCTTGAACGATATCTCAGCAGCGTCATTCATCGAATCAATTGATTCTATTTCAACAGCGTCTATTCGACCAAGTTTATCGCCATTCTTTTTTGCCAATATAATCGTTGGTGATTGTGGATTATGAGCAGCATCAAAGTCAATCTTTATAGCCATATAAACCACCCCAATTATATAGTGACCTTAACTATAGGTGAATAAGTTATCCTAACAACACATGGTAGAGACAGCGTTATTTTATTCTTTTTGTCTCTAAATGTATTCTCTAATCTAAAGAAAGACCAGTTGAAATCGTTCTGTATCTTATGAGAATCCAAAGAAGAGCTAATCACTGGATATGACACTTTGATAACTTCTCCTGTTTTACAATTTGCAATTCTCATCACTCTATTATTAAAAGAATTCTTCATTGTAAAATCACCGTCTTTTTCTATGGTGATTTCCATATCAGGATAAATGCAGCCTTCTTCATCAGACTCATTGTAGATAACATTTATACCATTATCTGAACTATTCTTAATTGTAGTGACAATAGGCTCTCTTATGGCGAATGGTCTATTGGTAAACATCTCAAGCTCAAACCCATAAATCATACCGTTAACTTCAATTCTTCTTACATTAAATGAAGCTTCAAAATAGACACCCGAATATTCATCGTCAAGTAATCTAAATTTATGGAAACCTTTTCTGTTCAACCAAGACATGATGTTACGCATCTCATCGAATGAAACTGTATCGGTTTGATTGGAGTCGCACTTGTTCTTACATATCTGAAAGGTCGTATTAAGACAATCTTCATATGTAGAACTCGTTAATTCATGCTTCATTCCGTTCAAGGTCGGTACAGTATTAAAAGTTATCTGCGAACCATTATCTATTGTATCGACATCGCTTGAATCAAACTTGCAAATAATAAATCCAAGATCGCTCAGCTTGACACCATCGTATTCAAAGTCATATGCTTTCACCGACACACCTCCAATCGCTCGAAGTTATATTTATTTTAAAAGAAAACGAATGATATTCCATCTACCCTTAAAGACCTCTTCATTCATAATCTTCTTCATTTCAGTTAATTCTCCGACAAGTTTATCGTAAACCTCGCCTTTGCTCTTAAGGTCTTCAACGATTTGTTCCATTTCAACACGAAGAGAATCTACTGAACTAATTAGCTCATCCTTCTCATCGCAATCTATTTCAAGCTCGGAGATTCTTTTCTTGAGAGATTCAATTTCGTTTGTCTGTCTCTCAATAATTCTGCTTTTAATATTCGATTTTCTATTTCTTTTTCCAGTATTCATACTTCTACCTCGTTTCAAACAAAAGAGAAGGGGAGTGGATATAAACCACTCCCCACTCAACAAGTAGGCTATATTCTTCGGCTAAGCCAACCCGTAGCCTTCGGGGGGTTAACGAATCGCCTTGCCCTTTGCTAAGCTGCTCTTACCTGCAATGGGGTCGATAGTCATAGACATGATAAGGCGCTCAAAATTCTTATCATGCTGCATAGACTTAAGCAGTTCGTCATAATTCTTGACATTAGGCAGGTTGAACACAACCTTATCAAGATTCTGGGTGTATGTTGTCTTGTTTCCAACATTAGCACCAGTATCAATCTTATCAAAGTCAAGGTTATCTTTGATAAAGTCAGATGGATTGTTTGCCATATTCCAGATATTAGAGCTTGCAGCAGATGTAAGCACACTATCATTCTTGGCAAGAGGAGTAAGAATAGCTCCGTCAGATGGGCGCATAATCATCTCAGAACCATTTTCCTGAGTCCAAGCCATCTCATTGTTTCTGATATTCTTAGCGCCAAGTGCGTATGCGCTAATATCAGACTTCTTAAACCAGCCAGTATATCCGCTCGAAAGTCTATGCCAACGAGTTAAGACATAACCGTTGCGTTCCTGTAGAACGGTATAGATTGGGTCGCTACCAAACGTCTGTCTGCCGCCGCCATTGCCGTAAGAGTCTGCGTAGATTCTAGCTCCACCAGCATTAATCACACCTCCGACAGTAACCTGCTTGGGCTGCGGCTTCTGTTGTGGTTGCGGTGCTGGGGCGGGGGCGGGAGTTGGCTTTGGTTTCTCAGTCGCAGCAGAAGCACCAGCGGCCTTTATCTTTGTACCAGCAATCTTATTCAGCTGTGCAATCATGTTCTGGATATTGGTATTGATATATCCAAGAGCTGTATTGGTAGTGGTTAGAGCCGTATCAAACTTAGTACCATACATTGTAATTACGCTTGAGATACTGCCATTACCAGACAGCCAAATTGTATTCATAGACTCAGACAAAGTATAGCCGACCTTATCAGCCTGAGATTCTATCGTAGCTCCGATAGTAGAAGCATTGTTATTAATCTCAGAAATCATATCAGCCATGAGAGCATCAATATCATCAAGACGCTGATTTAAAATGGTTTCGTAATCATTGTATAAATCATCAAGCATTTTCTGCTGATCTGAAATGTACTGTTCGTATTCCGTCTCTTCTAAGTCAGATTTAGCTTCCTCAAGGTCTACCTTAATTTGCTGAATCTTGGCCTTAGTCTCCTCAGATACATCGCCCTGATATGCAGCCATCTGCTTCTCAAGGTCTGCGATATCCTTTGTGCTTTCCTTTATCTTTTTCTGATAGTCATATAAATCCTTGGCTGCGTCAAGAGCATCATTGCGCTTATCAATAAGCTTCTGTAATGAATCAAGCTCCTTATCAATACCGTCAGAAACCATGTCCTTAATAGAGTTCTTCATGTCCTCTGCATTAAGAATGGCTTCCTGCTGAGCTTCGATATACTCTTGCAACTGATTTGCAATATCCTGATTATATGGGTCTTTAGCAAGGTCTGCCTGAAGCTCTTTAATCTTCTTAGCATACTTATTTGCCTGAGCCATATACACGTTATACTTAACACCGTACTGACCCATAGTAGCCATACCCTCATCGGTAAGCTGACCGTTATCCTCATAAAGCTTCTTGTTGCTCATAAGATTAATCAAGAATTCAGATTCATCAGCAACCTTAGAAATCTTATCCTGAATCAAATCAAAGATTTGCCAATCTAGCTCACGAAGGTTCTTTTCATACTCAAGAAGAGAGGTATTGCATTCTTCAATGGACTTAGTGACCTCATCCACCGAATTTACCATGCTGTACCACGACTCACTATATTTTTCAATAGTACCGCTATTCACAGCATTGTTTAGCTCCGCAACCATTTCGTCACGTTGCTTCTTAAGCTCTTCCTGCTGTTTTTTAGCGTTAGCAGACATTGCATCATAATATTTACCAGAGGTAATATATCCAGCAGTCTCAGTCTGAGACACAAACTCATCGAGCATATCTTTCTCATGCTGAATTACACCAAGATACCCATCGTACTTAGTAGAGACGTTTTCGAATCTCTGCTCATAGAGCTTTGATTCAGACTCGCGCAAATCATCAATCGCATCTAAACAATCTAGCGCCTTATTATACCAATTCTGATAGTCTTGTATCTTATTATTAAGGTCTTCGTTTGTTATTTTCTCAATATCTATCGTGCCGTCTCGCACCTTTGCGGCATAGCCAGCGTCAAGGCCAACAGAATTCGCTTGTTGAATATAGCGATTATAAGCCTGATTCTGTAAGTCAATCTCTCTTCTAGTCTGACTAATCTGGTCATTGAGAGCGGTACCGCGCTTAGTCCAGTTCTTGTATGTACTTGTAGCAGTCTTATCAAGTCTTGAAATTGCTCTTTCAACACGGTCTAAAGCAGTCTCAATCCAGTCAAGAGTCTCTTCAAACTTATCTGCTTCTTCATTCGCACTGGAATTTGAGTTAGAGTTGGAGGAAGACGATGAAGAAGAAGACTTTGAACTAGAAGAGGAAGATGACCTTGTCTTTGCAGAAGAACCCTTATTGGCACGTCCAATGCCGCCAGAGCCGCGACCGAATGCGGTGCCAGACACCAAGGCTTTGCCACGACCACCACCGCTTGTAACATAGCCATTCTTAAACAATTCCTCAGATTGTTTATGATTAAAGACTATATCGCCTTTTTTATATTTTACAAACTCAGCACCGTTATCGCCAACTGTAAAGAAATGACCGTCTCTTACAATAACTTCTTGCCCAAGCTCGCCCATAAGAGCCGTGCCATTTTCTTTTGTACCCCAATTACCTTGAGCAAATGCAGTCCCGTTTACATGAGCAGTGCCATTTGCGCCGCCGCCGACAATCTCTTTTACCTTGCCAGCCACAGAACCAATTACATTAGCAACATAATTCACAACGCCAGTTTTTGTCGGAGGTGTATAAGAATCAACCTTTGAACTATCAACACCATATGACGCAGTTGCGTTTTTATCATTTGGCTGATAAGAATCTGGTTGCGAACTGTCTTTTAAAAATCTTGCAATGGCTTCTTTTTGCCCAGGCTGATACCCATCTACTTCACCAGAGTCTTTCAAGAATTTTGCAATTGCCTGCTTTTGTTCTGGCGTGTAACTATCTGGGTCAGCAGAGTTAGTTAGGAATTTAACAATTGCAGCTCTGTCTGCTGGCTGATAGTTATTTACGTCTCCGCCATCAACAGCATACTTAGCGATTGCTTGCTTCTCGGCTGGAGTATAATTATCAACATCACTAGAATTTTTAACAAAATTAACAATTGACGTTAATTGTTCTGGCGTATAACTATCTATATCTTTTGTATTTTTAACAAAATCAACAACAACCTGTTTTTGCGTATCTTCAAGCCCATCTAAAAGATCCGGATTTTTTGCAACAAGCTTAACAACAACTTGTTTTTCATCGTAACCAAGGTCTTTAAGAACGTCTTGATTCTTTGCAACAAATTCTATAGCAACTTTCTTTTCATCGCCATTAAGTCCAAGACTGTCAAAAAAGTTTGGATTCTTAGCAACAAAGTCAATTATTACTTTCTTTTGTTTCTCGTCATCAAGCCCATTCAAAACGCCTTCATTGTTTGCAATGAAATTTACAACAACTTCTTTTTCTTCATCTGTTTTAAGATCGTCAAGAATGCCTTCGTTTTTGGCAACAAAGTCTACGACAACCTTTCTCTGCTTCTCATCATCGAGCTTATCGAGAATGTCTTGATTATTAACAACAAAGTCTATGGCGATTTTCTTTTGGTCTTTATCCAAATCCTTAAGTAAATCTGGGTTTTCGGCAACATACTTTAAAAGTATCTCTTTCTCGCCATCTTTTAAGTCAAGGTCGTTAAGAAAATCAGCATTGTCAGAAACGAAGTCTACAACGACTTTCTTTTTATCGTCATCAAGTCCAAGATTATCAAGAAAATCTGTATTCTCAGGAAGAAATTTAACAATCTTAGTTGCTTCTTTTTCTGTATAATCATCAACCGAGCTTGTATCTAGTTCAAGACCAATCTTTAGTTGGTCATCGGTAATCAAACCAGCTTGATGCTCCATCAATAACTTAATATCATTAAGAGTATCATTTGCTTCAACTTGCAAATCAACCGTAGCATCAATAGTAAGATCGCCTGAATCAAGTTGCTTTTTAATATCTTCCTTTGAAGCATCAACGTCTATACCAAGCTTAACTTTTGTATCATCATCAAGTTTAGCAATCTTATCAACAATATCGCTCATACTCTTATCAACTTCAGAAGTATCTACACCTTGAAGTTTCATTTGATTTAACTTCTTTTGTTGAGTCCGATACTCCTGCGTAAGCTGCAATGGCTTTTTCATACTGTCATCAACTTGACTTGCATCAAGTTGCATATAAACAGGGTCGGCAAGTTTATCATAAGCAGCTTGTAATGTACTGGCAATATTTAATGCATCTTGTGCGCCATCCACACTCAAGTCGATAGTGCCATCGTCTCTTCTGAAGGTGTCAAGCATTTCCTTTGCTTTATTTAAGTCGTTAAACACCGTCTCTGCGTCAGTTGAATCAAAGTGGAATGTATAATTGTCAAGTCCAAGCTTTTTTAAATTTTCACTAGACTGTGCAAGCTCATTTATCTTTTTATTTGATTCTACAGCAGCCTTTTGTAAATCTGCAAAATTAGTATATGTGCCATCCATATTGATAACGAAACCAGCATCTTCGGCGGCGCGTTCAATAATCTGGACAAGCTCTTTACTAATTCCCATCGTCTTGGCGATTGCTTCTTCACCGTTAACACCAAAGTCAAAAGATATAATTTCGCCATTTTCACCGCGCTTGATATTGCCTTGTCCAAGTTGGTCTACTGCTTCAAGGAAATTGTAAACACCGTCATTGGTAGATTCACCATCTTTATTCTGCGTAAAGAAATCTTTGACAGAATAGGTTGTGCCATCGATTGTATTACCAAGCGTTTTCCATCTATTAGTATAATCATCTATCGAATTAAGCTGGTCATAGCTGAACATATCAATGAATGCCTTAGAAGCATCGTCAAGCCAGCCACGAGAAAGCTCATCGTCAACTTCTTCAAATCCCTTTAAGACATTTTCATACATGTCTCTATCAGAACCAGCAGATTCAGCATTTTGCCATGCGTTATATTTAGAAGCTAAGCCCTCATATTGAGCTGCTAGTTCTCCTAAATCATTTATTTTCTGACGAATATCTTCTTGTTTAGAAACAAGATTGGCTCGCTCTTCAGCATCGGTGCATGTTGCAATTTGACCAGTAAGATCATTATATTTATCTCTTAAATATTCTAAGTTAGAAGTAGCATCTTTGAGCTTGCCTTGCGCATATGCCTGTTCAAGCTTAGTATATTCTTGTGTATTTAAACGAACACCATTAGATGTTTCTTCGAAAAGTTTTGCGGCATCATACCCAGCGCCTTTTAATCCCTGATAGCGGCTCTTTAATGCGTCTATTGAATCTGCCGTTAAACCAGTAGCAGACTTAGATTCTGCAAGTGCGGAATTAAGCTTATCAAGACTATCGGTTTCACCAGCTATATCAATATCAAAATCCATTGCTTCTAAATATTTTGCTTCATCTGCAATGGCTTTTTTGATGTCGTTGACATTCATGTCTTTTAATTTAAGCTTTAAGCTAACAGCAGCTTCTAGTTCTGTTTTAGTCAAGCCATTAACTATTTCATTTGCAACATCTTCACTTTTGCCAGCATCGGTAAGCTTCTTTTTAAAGTCTTTAACCTGTTTAACCGTATCATCGTCTTTAATGCCAAGAGACATTTGCAACTGATATTGCATGTCTTCGTCAAGACCGCTATTTTTAATAACATTTTTAACATCATTAACGCTATTGACATATTCGCCAACAGTACAATCTCCGTTATTAAGCTTAGACTTCATATCAAAGAAAATTTCAAATTTCTTCTGCTGACCATCATCAAGTGAATTAATGGTATTTAACATATCATCAATATAATCTTCAAGATTATCGGCACTACCCTTAATCCTATCATTATTAAAGAATTCATAATCCATATTCGATGTAATACCGTTAATATAATCTTGCATCTTGCTAGATATATTTTTATATTTTCCACTAATAAAAGCATTGCTAAGCGCCGCTTCGGCTACGTCAACCATCCCACTAGAAGCTTCTTTTAATGATGCTTCGGTTCCTGTGATTATCTCGTTTACAACATCTTCATTTTCTTTAATTGTTCTTGATATAAATTCCTGTTTTGTCTCTTTGCCGTTTTCGTCATATTTTTCACCATAAGCACCCAATAAGTCAGTTACACCAACAAGGCTTGCTGCGCTTAAACCATCAACTGCCTTATCTATGTCTTTACTTTTCGTTAAGTCCTTAAATCTCTTATAAATACGATATCTATTATCAGCGCCAGTTACGCTATTTTTTTTCCACTTGTCATCATTAAAAATATCTTTTGATTTATTTTTAAAATCTTCTGTAATATCATCTGCATTATTTAAAATCTTATCATTATTAGCTTTTGCAAGTTTATTATATGCTTCTGTTAATTTATCAACATTACCAGCACAAGTGAGAATTGCATTTCCCTGTGCATCATATCCGCTAATAAGATTAGGAAACGTATCGCCAATCTGATTAACAATATCTAAATACTGTTGATACTCATCTGTATCAAGATTTATGTTTTCATTAGTTGACGTATCAACACCTTTTGATAATTCAGCGTATGAATCCGCAACTTCATTTATAGTAGCTTTTGTATCTTTTAATTCTTTTTTCTGATTATTATATTCAGTAGTTACATCTTTAACCTTATCTGCAAGCTCATCAGCACGATTTATCCAACTCATAAGAGCACTAACGCCAGCAGAAATTAACATGCTAATTCCCATTGAAAGCGCAGCATTTAACGCCAATGTTGCCGCTTGTAATGCAAAAGTTTTAACTGTAGCAAAAGCTAATTGCACTCCATAGCCACCAAGAGATGCTTCGCCACTTTTTAATCCAGAAAGATAGTTTCCCAACTGAGGATTAAATGTAGAAATTGCCGAAGCAAATTTAGATTGAGTCTCCCCACTTTTATCAACGAGATTGTTGTAAGCAGAAATAATATTTTTGGCGTTTGTCATCGAATTCGATGTTTTAGATATAACACCAGTTGCTTCTAGCTGTTTCTTAGAAAATTCACCAAGAGCTTCATTTGATAAATCCCAAGATTTTGCAAAATTTTTAGCTGCTTCTGAAGTGCCAGACATACTCTGCTTTATAACATCATTAACATCTATTGACATTCCGTCTTTTAATTCAGATTGCATCTTAGACATCAAAGTCTTAAACTCTTTTAATTTTGCAATATCATTGTCAAGATTTTTGACAAATCTCATTCCACCATAAGAGCCATCAATTTTAACTGAATTAAAATCAAAAACTTGACCGCCGTTTTGAGACTTAGAATTTATTTTATTAAATACTTCTCCAACTATTTGACCAATACCCGAAAATGCATTTTTAATAGACGAAAAAATTGTTTGTGCTGTTTTTCCAAACGCCTTTAATTCTCCAGTTTGCTCATCTATATGAAAATCAAAGAACTTTTTACCAGATAAAGACATTGCTGCACCAGCAACAGTTGCAACAGTTGGTATAATGCCAATAGTGTCTATAACTTTATTAAGAATATTAATTGCTTCTGTAGCGCCGCTAACAAGCCCCTTTAAAAATCCAGAATCTAAAGCGGTATTTGAAATAGTTTGAAGTGAGGATGTTAATGAGTTTAGCCTACCCTGAAGACTGTTTGCATATTTTTCTTGCTCCGCCATTGCGCTACCAGCAGAATTTTCAGCAGACTCGGTTGCTTGTGCGACACGATCCCAGTTTTGAATCAGAGCAGCAACTTCGTTTGCGCGGTTTTTACCAGCAATTGTCTCAAGAAGGTCTGCTTTATCAGAATCAGTAAGGTCATCATATATATCTGCAATACCCTGCATGATTTCATATGTAGATTTAAAATCACCAGTATTATCAAATATATTTACCTTGCCATGTGTAAGATTAAGAACCTTACCCTGCATCTGAGATAAATTCTCTACATTCTCATCAGTTTCTTCACCGAGGTCTTGCAGCTCGCCTTTCATACCACGAAGACGCATCGACAAAACCTTAAGGGAATTACCAGCCTTTTCTGGATCTTGTGTAACTTCTGTGATGCCAGTAACCATACCAGCAGTTTCTTCTAGGCTGTTGCCAGCAAGACTCAATGCAGATGCAGAACGCTTAACCGCTTCACCAATATCGGCTGCGGTAGTGGCATAGTTATTATCAATTTCATTATAAACATCGGCAATATGCTCTGCTGCGGCAGCGGCATCGCCACCAAACTGCTTCTTCAACTGAGGTTCAAAACCTTTATAAGCAGTTAAAAGGTTTTCCATTGAAGTTTTTGCATCAAGGTCTGCAATGTGCTGATAAACAGATGTAATCTCAGATAATCTAGCGGCTGTATCTGGATCGCTAAAACCAGCTCGACTCCAATCGGCAGTCTGAGAAATCAAATCGGTAAGAGTAGCGCCATATTTTTGAGCAGAAGTGGTCAAAGTGTCATACACGTCAGAATACTGCGAAGACGTAAAATCAGTTACACGATAAAGCTCTGTTAACTTTGTGTCAACGTCAAGAACATTCTGGAATCCTTCTTTAACCGCTTGTATACCAGTCATAATAACAGAAGCAGCGCCAAAATATGAAGACAGTTTTGTGAACTGCATCTTTAACCTATCGCCCATGCTTAGGCCAGTTTTACCGATAATCTCAGCTTGTGTCGTTATCGTTTTGAATTCAGATTGTATTCCACTAAATCTAGTAGCGTCACATGACTTTAATTCTGCTTGAAGACTACGAATTTGTCCGCCAAATGTCTTTGCTGCTGCCGAATTTCTTTTAAGCCATGCATCCATAGACATAGAAAGATTATTTGCCTTAGACCTTAATTGCATGGCGGCAGCGGCTTCTTTTTGCGCACTTGCTTCTGCCTTAGCAGCGGTAGCAGCATCTCTCTCTTTGTTTGCCACAATAGACAATTGATTCTTTACCGTTTCTAATGCGGCATTATACTGATTAACTGCAACAACATTGTCTGCAAAATTTTCAGTATCAAACAGATTTTTCTTCGCGTTTTTATAAGCGTTATATGCTTTTGTCAAATCTTCAGATGGATTATTAATCTTGTTATATTTAGAATCAACATCCACCTTAGACTGCTTTTCAGCTTTATACGTGTCAATTAATTTTTGTCTTTGCGTAGCGGCATTAGCAGCAATTTGAGCAGCAGCAGCTTGTTCTTTAGCAGCCTGTCTAGCAGCTTCAGCAACTTGCTTTTCAGCAGCAGCTTGTTCTTGTGCAGCAGCTTTGGCTTGTGCGGCAGCTTGTTTGGCGGCAGCAGCTTCTTCTGCTTTTGCTTGTTTAACGGCAGCAGCTTCTTCAGCAGCGGCCTGTTTAGCGGCAGCGGCAGCTTCCTTTGCAGAATTGTCTTTATATACCTTGACGCTTCCCTTTGGTGCAATTTCTTCCATTGCTTCATCGGCTTGTCTTGCATATGTTACTACATCTTTAACATCTTGCTTAAGTTCATCAATACCAGTTGCTTTGAAATTTAAAGTATGGTCATCCTTGAAATCAATATCAAGACCTTTAATTGTAATACCAAGGTCATTTAATGATTTCGCCATAGCTTTAATTTCTTCATCATTTAAATCAAATTTAGCAAATTGGCTACTTTGCATTACTTTTTTAAACTGCTCAAAATTAACTTTGCCATTTTCAACAACATTATTAAGATTACTGATTTTATTTTGAGCTGCACTAGTATCTGCATTAACCTTTATATTATTAGCAGCAGATTTCCCAGTCACGCCTTTAACAGCACTAGCAACATCTTTTTTTAAACCAGTGACATCGGCAGTGAACTTTATCTCATTTCCGTTTTTGCCAAACGCCTTGATGCCATTATTTAACTGGTCTACGATATGCTGTACACTTGCGTCATTTAATTCAACATCGCACTTAATTTTATTAGAAGGCTTAATTTTTGCAATTTGAGCATCAAGTCCAGCAGTATCAACCTCAACGCCAACCTTAACTTTAAATTCTTCAGCCATATATATACACCTCACTAAAGGAATGCATTAAAAAACGCACCCTGCAAGGTGCGGTAACATTCAAATTCATTGTTTCCGTAAACTAAATTAAAATATTACCCTTCAACAGCAGCTTTCAATTTATCGAGATTTTTCCATTTACGATCCTTAGCAGTCATATCATTGTATATGGCAACCATACTATGACCAGTGCTTTCAGACCACCCTGTAAGATAAACGATAAAATCATCTTCAAGTTCAAGCCGCTTCAAGAAGGATACGTTGTAGTGGCGGAAGTTGTGCGGGTAGCATGGCTGACCAACAACATCGCTCCACCTAGACATCCAATCGCGCAGTCTATCTGCGCTTGCTGGATCGCCATCTTTTGTTATAAAAATAAAATCATGTTCCTTGCCATGTTCGTCCATGATTCCTTTTCTGATTTCAAGCCATTTATGATAGTGTGGAAGGAAGGTGTCTTTTAAAATATACTTTTTAAGCATCTTGCCGTTTACCCCACGACCCTTAGTTTTAATCTCTCTAGTCGTTTCAAGAAAAAGACCATCAAACACAGTATTGTCTTCATCTATCAAATCGGTAGTAAAACTAGCAAGTTCAGAAACTCTTGCTCCACATGAAATAGCTAAAGCGAGAAGACATGCATCTTGATACATATCATTCTCTTCAAAATAAGCAAAAAGCTTATCAATATCTTCTTTTTGAAGAACAGTTTTCTTCCGAACATTTTCTTTTACTGGCTTCTCAATCTTCGGCAATAGATTGCGGAAGAGTGGATATTCATCATCAAAATAATTTTCAATCCACGAACTAAAGCTAGATAAACAACTGTGCATTTGGCAGAAACGGTTTGAGTTCCATTTCAACTCAGTTACACAATAGTCAAAAAAATCCATTAGCTCACGTTTCTTAATATCCACAAAGAAGCAATTCTCATTCTCTAGAATATTCCAGCAAAAGAAGATGTTCAGGTTCGACCTATAACTCACAACAGAATTAGGAGATCGCTTTGTGGCGAAATTCTTTAGGAATCTGTTCATAAGCTTAACATTTTTAGGATTAATCTGTTCTATAAGTTCTGGACTTGTAATTACTTTTCTAAAAGTTTTTCTTCCTTTTGACATAACAACGACCTCCTTTTCTTGTCGTGTAAAATAAAAAAGCTGGCATCCTAACTAATTGGAATGCCAGCAGCAATCAAATCTTTTTTTATTTCGTCATACATTTTACCTTGAAGCTCTGGCACGCTTTCATTCCAAATGGCAGTTCCATTAGTCCATTTTAATCCACCAGCAGCACCAGTCATTGCAGCGTTTAAAATACCCATTGAACCGCCATTCTCAGCATAATTAGCATATCCGTACCAACTTCCATTTAAGGGTTGTTTTAATAGCACAAAACCTTGTTGATAACTTAATGCGCCTTCATCAAAATGCACTTCGCCTTCAACGCCACTACCAGAACTAGTCACAACTGGATTCGTCAACGAGCTACGTAATCTTCCCGTTCTTAAATAATAATCTGGTTCAGAACGATAAAATGCATCAACTTTTTCTTCAAGAATGTCATGAGCTGTATTGGTAGCATTATTAACAGCCGTATAACTTTTACTTAAAATATAAGCCTTTAATTCGGCTGCTGAACTAAATGTTGGCATACAAAATTCACCGATTACTCAGTGGCAGGAGAGAGTGGAGGAGTGACAACCTCTGCGTCTGCTTCAACATCAGTGCCACCATCAACTACTGAAAATTTATTATCATCAACAGCATCAGCAACATCATTATTCCAATGCTCCTTGAAAATGTTAGTCTTTGCATATGCATCAAAAAGCTTATCTGCGGTAAGCTCATCAGAAATACCAGACATAGACTGAGCTAAATCCATCATGCTATCCAAATCAATATCATCAACCTTACGCTCAATGGTATCAAGAAGACTTGCAAGGCTAGAGGAAATAGGATTAATATGAATACCAGTGCGATACTCAATATTCAAATCAATAGCGGTATGAAGCTCATCAAGAACACCGTCTTCAGCATTTACCTTTACAATATCAACAACTGGCTTAAACTTATCAACAAACTCTTCCATTGCAGTAATGCCATCATCGGCATCCTGAACATCAGACGTATCAATATCTGTAAAGATAGCAACAACACAGAAATCAAAAACCAAATCTCGAATCACATAATTATAATTATCTCCAACCAGAATATCACTGACAAAGTTTACAAACTGTGCCTTGCGATATGCGCTTAGAGACGTATAAAAAGCAAAAGGAGTGTCCTCGCCGTCAAGAGTGTATACACCAGTCTTAATTTCGTTATTCATACTTTTCCTCCTGAACATTCAAACTTTTCAGTTAGATTATAATATTATATATTGCAATAGCATATATATTTATTTATTAAAATTATTTTTCAGCAATAGCATTGAGGAGGGAATCGATATCCCATGTATAACGAGTACGTTTTTTCTCGCCTTGCACCTTAATAGCACCATTGGTCAAGATATCAAGCTCGTTACAACTATGCTTATTGCTGTTCTTTACCATATTATTAAAATCTTCAACCCTCATAAAGTAACATCTTTCGCAAGCGTTCTTCTCGTCACGAAAGTTAAATAAGAACCCAGCTTCAACGCAGTTATATTCAGAAAACTTAGTAAGGCCAGAGATTTGATGTTTGTGAATCATGCGACTCTTATTATCATCACTATTAACATCTTCGTAACTGATGCTTTTAAACTTCGTGGTTTTAAGCTCCAAACATACAAGAGTACGATGCTTAGTATCCATCAAAAGATAATCACATGGATTCTTAATACTGAAACGAGCAGTGCCGCCGCCAAATGATTGAGGTGGGTCATTTAATCTTATCAATAGATGCTGAGAATTAACAGATTTCTTGAAGTCATTTTCAAAAGCTTTACCTGATGGTCTAGGCATATAAATCATCAACCTTTAAATATTCATCATAAAACATCCAATGCAATGGATTTCCATTCTCATCTTTCCCGCAACTTTTTTGCCTGCCGCTACAACAAGATGATATTCCTGATACAAATACATCCATATCTTTTGCTGCATCTGCCAATGAATCATATATAACACAAGTATTTAAACATATTACTTTTTTAGGCATATTATCTTTCATTCTTTTTGGCATAAGTTCATCGTATGTTTTTAAATCGCCATCGCATTGTAAATATTCGTTATAAAACATCCAACCAATAGGCATGCCATTGCGATCTCTACCAGCACTCTTTCTTTGTTTATTACAGCATTGAGATATATGAGCAATATTTATATCAGTCTCTTTTTCAGCTTCAGTTAAAGAATTATATATAACCCTAGTGTTTATACATATAACCTTAACACTATTAGCTTCTCTTATTTTTCTTATCGTTTCTTCGCTGCGCTTAAGCCCAGTCTGAGCTGCTGTTCTATTGGCAATCCACTGTGGCGTTAATTTTCTTCCAAGAAATCTTCCTTTATTTATCTCTCTCATTTTTTCTCTTGTAGATTCAGACATTTTTCCGCATCCATTACCGCCGTTTTCAATATTATATCCATAGTTACAATCATTGCTTTTATAATAATCAATAAGCTCTATTTCCTTTTGTTCAGCTTCTTCTTTTGTCAAACCACGGAACAATATTTCATGTTTAATATTGCTCCATCCATATTTCTTAACGGCTCTACCAAAAATCTGATTCTGATAACCTTTACCATTTAACCATCTTTTTTCTGGTTCCTGTCTGGTTATTCCTATATATCTTTTCCCACTTGGAGATATATGCATATAAACAGTATAACATTTATCTATATCACCATTTGATATAGAATTATCTTCAAATTTATTTTTATTCATGATTATAACCTCATAGTTCATACACAACAATTAATACAAAAGATTATTAATTATTATAATCATTTGTATCATGTTTACGATTCGCCCATTCTCCAATCAAATTTTTATGTAATTCTTTTGGAAATACGAATACTATTTTTCCTTTACTATCGGTAAAGATATCAAGCAAGATACAATCTGGATGACTCAACATCCAAGCACTTTGTATTACATTTCTATAGTAAACAGCTTCTTCATCATAGAAGTCTCTGCCAGTAACGTCACTATGCTGCAACATATTTTTACCACCATTCAAACTTCATATTTCTACACATTTCTTTGTCACGTAAAAAAAAGGGGAAATATTAAACACACAAGTGAACAACATTTCCCTTTCTATTCATATTTTTTAACATCATTCACACAATAATATACCAAGCGAATTACTACTCAGCAGAAACCTCATCAGCAGCATCAGAATCGCTGATAACAGGCTCGACAACTGGCTTAACAACCGTCTTGGGCTTTCTGGTTCTAGTCACCTTTTTAGCAGGAGTAGCAACATCAGCGCCCATAATATCAGTAATAACGGCCTTGATATTATCTCTAAGCATATCGAAATCAGATAGGTCAACCTTCTTAAGCTTGGCCTTAGCTTCTGCCTTCGTATATACCTTAGTAGAATAGCCATGAATAATCTGATAAATCTTATAGTGCTCAGATGTATCCGTATGCTTCTTCCAAGGAGTCAGGCTAATCATATCCTTGCACGACATGCACAGATGATAGCCTTTACCGCAAATAGCACACGTAGCATTAATCTTTTCAGCCATTGCTTCACCGCCTTTCAACCAGTAGAACAACGTGGGGGAGAGGAGTAAACGTCCTTCCCCCGCATTATTAAACATACTAATTATCAGGCGTTACTCATTGACAATGATTGTGAATAGATCGCCATCGTCCTCGCAGTAATCCTTCATCATATTAAGCTCAAAGGCGTGCTTGCCAGTAGAGGTAAGAGCAAGCTCGACAGACTCAGGGTTGAACTTGGCCTTGGGGCATACGATAACGCCAGAGTAGACAACGTTCTCGTTGCAAGCATCGCGGAAGATAGCGTAAATGACAACCTTGGCGGCTTCGGGGAACTTAGAAGCCTTGTTGACGATGCGAACAGCGTTCTCAGTCTTGAACTCATACTCGACATAAATCTTGCCAGTAAGCCCAGTGGGGAGGGTGATAGTGCCATCCTCGGCAACAACGAAATCTGTATCAGAAGCATCGGCACCAGCCTTGTAAGACTTGCCAAGCTCGCCGTTGGCGATAGAATAGATGAACTTCACGTCATCCTTGTTAGCAGGCTTATGAGCAAGCTTTACACTGGTAGCAGCATCAGGGATGGTAATAGTCTCGAATGTACGAGTAACAATCTCCTTGCCAGCCTCAGCAACCTCCTTCTTGGTGCCATACTGAGCGGCAGCAAGGTCGAGGGAGACGAGGGAGTTCGTAGCAGAGAAGGTAGCCTTCTTTGAACGATAAAGAGTAGTAATCACAGAACCGAGAGCGTCAGTGACCTCCTCACCCTCAGAAGTGCAGGTAAGGGTAGGATCCTCAAGCTGGGTAAGACGGAAAAGCATCTCACCAGTGGAAAGGTCATTGAAGGTCATAGAACGTACACGGTCAAGTAGGAGTTCATTCTTATTGAAAGCCATATGACTTCCTCCAATCAAATTTATATTTTATATGTCACCAGTCCAGTCAAGACGATTTTTATCAACGCCTTTTAGACTGGCAAATCCAGAATATGCTCCTTGTAGAAGGAGTTCTGAATCTTGAATTTTATTAATTCGTTTAATGCTATCGAAAAATGCATTTATCTTCATATCCCAAACCTTATCAGTGCCACACAAACCGCATTTAACGGTAAGCGCAGAGACAAGAGGTTTGAGAGTGCTTTTATATGGTTTTTGTGAAGCAGCTTTAGCTTCTTCTCTAGCGTCATCAATTAAAATCATCTTAGTCGTTTCATTAGCAGGTGTTTCATTGTTACGCTTAAGACCATGTATTTTTCTCACGGCATCAACTATTTGTGAATATATCATTCTATCAATCGTTATATCGCGCTCGGCATTATACAGCACTATCTGGTCATTCTCTGTATTTTTACACGGTATAAAATCAGCTAAATCGATGTCTTTTAATATGAGCTGAAGCGGATTGATGCACATCATCTCAAGTCTATCTTGAGGTATCATTGCAAGTTCCTCTTTGTATTTTTCTTCATTACTCATAAGCTCATCGTATAGCGGTCTTTGACTAGATACAGCTTTAGATATAAATGTTATGAACAAGTCATAGTCTTCAATCTGCGTATAGTCTATCTGTTCCATATCCCATAGCTGCCACTTTAAATCAGCGCCAACAGCAGTGAGAGTATATACGGCGTTAAAATATCTTTTCTCACCGAATTCTTCTATCTGACCAATTGTGGGCTGAGTAACGATTATCTTAGGAGTAATCTGGATATCATTGCCCCTATAAATTTTAAGGTCATCTAATTCAAACATATGTACACCGCCTATTCGTCAGCGCACAAAGACTTATTCAAATCAGTTCCCTTAAATATAAGCTTTCTATACAGATAGTCTCTTTGCAACGAACCTTCAACATTGCTCGTAAGTTTAAGTTCGCCAAGACCTATATCAGAACGACCATTAAGTTTCATGTCAATAAGCCTAGCAAGATAATCGTTTCTATTATCAGGAATACCTTTTACATTATCCACTGCCATATGTCGTTCATGCGAGATAATCCAAATCTCAACTTCTGGTGCGACAAATGTGTATGTACTAGTAATGGCATTTGGAATATGAACCAAAATCATAATGAATGTACCAACTTCATTAATTGTATTTGGATTCTGACCATAACCGAAAATTCGAGTGCCAATTAAATCTTCGCCATTTTCAACAGATGTAATATTTTCATCGCCAATAGCCTGAATAATGTTGATATCCTTGATAAAATCTTTGATAATTCTATTTTTCGCTCTGCCAATTATTGAACTATTAGCCATTACAACAACGATCCTATCTGAATAATAATAGAAGACTTATAATTACCAGACTCATCTGATAGCGTAAGTTTAAATTCTTCATCTATCAAAGAGTCATCGTCAACGCCTATCGTAAGAGAATTGCCGTCCTCATTGACAATAAGTGAATCGGCAAAATCACATATGATTTCCCAATTCGTAGAAATATCATCAATCTCTTCGCCCTTTTCATCAACAAACGTTCCAACGAATTTCTGCCTACTACCACCAGACTTAATGGTTGTAGTCTTATATGAGATAACAGACTTTACAGCTTTCTTTTCATCAGCGTTGTTAGTCTTTAAATCGTCTTTTTCAAAATAATCACAGATACCCAAATCTGGCCTATCTGTATCATTATTACGCTCGCATTCAAGCATAGTGATTTTTACAAGACCCTTTTTGCCAAAGAACATACTGGTATTATCATTCTGCGTAACGATAAATGATGTTGGCGTTTCAGTATCTCTGTCCAAGAAGAATCTCTGCGGAGACTTAATAGCAATTGTATTCTCGTCATACGGCAGCGTAGCCATGTGCTGAGAAGAGCCAATTGTCATTTTAGAGCTTGCCTGTTCACCAGAGTTATACTGAGTAGAGTTGATGTCTACGCATGGATATTCAAGAATATCACCATTCTTGTTTTGCCATTTTAACGTCCAATTACATAAACTGAACTTGCCTTTCCAATGCACGCCATCTACATTGAATGACTCTGTGCATAGCAAATACTCGTCATCAGTTGAATCATATAGCATATCACCGACAACAATTGGGTTATCAATTAATGTCTGGAACTTAACAACAACGCCATTGGCATTAGAAAACGACCTACCATATAATCTAATAGGCAACTCACTTGAGTCTGCATAAGAATGCGTACTTGGTTGCCAAAAGTATATACCCGTTGCAAACGATGGATCGTCAGCGAATGTTTCTTTCAGCAACTCTTGACTATTCTTAATAACTTCATTTCGTATAGAACTGCCACTAAGAGCCATCTTACGATTGAATCTGTCTAAACATCTCACTGCGATACACCGCCTTTCTAAAGCATGGAGTAGTCAAAGAGTTGTTTTTTCTTTTTGTACCCAGTGGACATTAAAGAATTATCTTCTTTAAGACCAAGCCACGCATAACGAGATAGTAGCGCTTCATTTTCAGCGAGATATGTTTTATGCATCGCCATTAGCTTATCGAGCATGTTGGCGGGACTAAATGCATTAAAATCTGTCGAACTCAGATTAACCTTAAGCAAGGTGGACGTTCTAATGTAAGTAGAATCAATATATTCCAAGAGCATATAATTGCTAAAAATCTCAATTTCCATATCTGATAAATTGCAATTAAAACGCTCTACAATATCATCCCTATCATTTAAATCTTTTCTGCAAACATGAAATCTCGCAATAGCGGGAACGAGATAATCATGCAAATTCTCCTTTACCTCTTCAACAGTCATCATAGGGATTTCATAACTGCGAAACTTCGGCAAAAGATTTTCATATATTTTCTCATATGGAGTCGGCATGATTACTCACCAATCCCATTCTTTAAAGGAAAGAAATCAAATCGATGTCAAGTCGCTTCTCAAGCTTTCTAACAACCTTGATGTCTGAAACAGTGCCATCTGCAACCATATCTTTGATACGATTTACAATGGCAATCTTTAGACTGGCGGGAGCAGATGAAAGGCCATCAAGCACCTCATCGATATTATCGTTAGTATAATTAGATTCATCAACAAGGAAATTATACTTATCATAAGTACGGGAAAGACCAAGCTTCTTGATAACACGTTCATCAAGTGGCTTTAACCACATGTCATTGAAATACGTCTTATGCTTTCGATGCATGTTCTTAACCTCATCGAAAGTCATATCCTCGCAATGACCAATCTCTGACCACTCATAATAATTGCCAGTACGACTGTCCTCATAAACCACGTTTGGAATAAGAGACTCGACCTCAATCATATCAGAATCAGAAAGAGTGTCCTCAACATCAGCAGACTGTCGCGTATTCTTGCGTCTAGAAGTACGCTTCGTGACGGCAGTTGCAGTTTCATCATTCATATTTTCTTCCACCGAATTAACGGCGGCTACGGTAGAATCATCCACAGTAGCCGCGTCAACAACGGGTTCGGCATTGGTAGACTTTGCAGTGCGAGCCATAACCAAACCACCTTTCTTTAAACAATATTCAAACTATATATAACCCAATTATTAGGCGAAGTTAAAAACGCCAAAATAGGGAGGTAGAAGCATACCCATGCCAATCTGGGTCTGAATCTGTAGACCTTCGGTAAGGTCGTTAGTCTGCTGAGAACCATACTCGACAGTACGGGTATCGCCGATGAACTCAAGCTTAATTGGCTTAACGTCAGCGCCCATAACGAAAATCTGATTCTTGCTTAGGGCAAACTCAAAAGTACCAGACTTAAGGGTCTGAGGGATAACCATGAGCTTGTTGCCCTCCCACTCGCCGATGGTGCCAGTAGAAGCCTTAGCTTCCTTCTGAGAATCGGCAAAGGTCTTATCGGGGACAACATTAACAAGCTTGCGGAGAGCAGCCTTGGTGCCAGCAATGGTTAGAGAACCATAACCACCAGCGGCCTGAACCAAATCGCAAAGGTCGCCAAGAGCTTCCTCGGTGTTGCCGCTCTTAGTGAACTCGGCAGGGACAGAGTTGGCAACATTCTGGAACTGAGCGTAAATACGGTCAGACATGTACTTGCTAATAGCCTTATAGACCTTATCGACAAGCTTGTCGAGAGAAGCTACACCAAGAAGGAAGCGCTCAAGCTCGTCATAGACGTGGATGTAATACCACTCCTTCGGGAGCGTAAACTCTTCACCAAGGTCAATGGACTGACGGTTGGTGTCCCAGTGATTACCAGCGAAAGAAGCCACTGATAGCATACCGCCCTCAGCATAGAAAGCAGTGTTGTCACCAAGAGCGCGATTCTTTACCTCAACAAACTCATTGATGAATGGAGAGTCAAGAATGTTCTCGCCAATAGTAGTTGTGACAATCTCCTCGATAATCTCGAAAAGGACAGTCTTGTTGCGGCGATAAGCCTGATAAAGAGTCTTGCCCTTAAGGATGTCATTGTTAATAGTGTTACGAAGAGCGTCCTCTAGGTCGCGCTTCTTTACCTCGCCGTCAAGAGAGAAATCATTGCGTGCAAGGTCAAGGGCGAGATTGTAGACCTTCTGCTCATCATTGCTAAAATCATACTTATGCATAGTCTATATCCTCCTTAAATAAGTTAGCCCAGAACCTTGACACGGGCTGTGAACATTTCATTTGCATAACCGTAGTTGTGCGCAGCTGTGGCAAGAGTGCCGCCAACGATACGCTTACGCTCAACAACGGCTTCCATAACAGGACTACCCTCTGCGGCAGTCTCGGCAGCTACAAGCTTACCAGTAGTCTCATCAATGGTAAGGTGAGCGCCAATCTTCATCTTATCGCGGGTAATGGTGGTAACGCCCTCAATGGTGATAGCGAACTCATCGTTCTTAGCCACAACGCGAACACGGAAACGGGTGCCAGCAGGAATAACAAACTTATCGCGGCGCATATCAGCGGTACGGCGATAATCTTCCTTCCATGCAGGCTGGTCAGCGACAACTACAGTCTCGCCAGCCTTGAACCCCTTCTTGAACTTATAAACGTGGCTACCTTCCTCTTCCTGCTCACCAAGATAACCAAAGGTGCCATTCTCAATGTCCTCTTCCGCAACTGCATCAAAGATACGCTCTGCAAAGCGGCTGGACTTCATGTTAGTTGACTCAAAGACCGTCATTTTAGCCATATGAATCCTCCTTATAATAAATAATCTTATACAAACTGCCAGTGCATACCGTATGCAGAATCTTGTTTACCATTACAGCACTTCGACACAGAAATGTTGCAATATCCATCTTCTTTAACGCTAGATATGCATTCGTAAATTTTTTGTGTTTCAACACACAAAACAGGTTTGTATCTATTTCTATTTTTCTTGTAATTAATTACAAAATCACACAAACCACTTTTAGCAGCTTTCTTCAAATTAGAAATAACACTTGAAATATGTATACCAGTATAATCTGAAATATCTTGTGTGTTTTTCATTCCATCATTCCATAAATTAGCGCACAACATAACATTTGATGTAATCGTTGCTTTAAAACATTTGCACCAATCTATATTTGATAAATCAAATAACATTGACAGTTCGCTATCTAAAATAGACTTCTTAATATAATCCAAATCAGACTTACTACAATCAAGCACAACATAATGTTCAATACCATTAGACAAAGCCAACTGCTTCTTATATTCATCATTTGCAATCTCTTCATCTAATGTTCTTGCATTTCTAGTTTTATCGGACAATCTAGCAAAACTAGAATTATAATGTTGAGCGCCATTTGTTTCGACTATTAAATTCATTTCTGGAATATAAAAATCATATCTTTTACCATCAGACCAGTCAGTTGTCTTATCATGAATAAAATCACAACAAAGCTGATTAAACAACTCATAAACAAACTTTTCGGCGAAGCTCATTCCATCGGAGCATCTTGGACACGATAGTCCTTGCATCCTAACATTGTTAATAATCTTATTTTTAATCTCAAAGCCGCAACATGGACAAATCCAATCAACCTTTTGGCTTCCAGTGGCAAAATGCTTATATCCATCATCAGGATTCTTAAGCATAGATGCCAATTCTGGATTTGTTGTCCACATGTCTGTTTCGCCAACAAATACTTTTCTGTGCGAACAATACGGACAGCCACCTTTATTACTAAGAATAGTTCTTGGCGCGACCTCAAAAATATGACTAGAATTATTACAACACTGCCATTTAATTTTTACATACTGACCACCATATTCTTCTAGTGGCACATATTTAATGTTCTTATCTTCTAATTTTTTCAAAAACTCTTCATTGGTTAATGTTTTACCCATACAACCACAAATCCTTCTAAAACAGAGAAGCCGTATTAAAATAAATAGCTATCTTTATCTGACTTCCACGACTGTAAGGCATTGTCAAGATTTTTACTTTTTTTAAAAATAAAAACCAAAAAGCCTTTTGATTTTTGATCGCAATCAATTCTAATTAATTTACAATCGTGGTCAAGTAGATAGTTAGCAAGACGCTTTCCCTTACAGCAAAAAACGTTATTCATTTAACACGACTCCTTCAAACATACTTTATCGATTGATATGAATTGCGCCGTACTTCTCGGACATCCAGCAATTCGAATCATTGTCATCCCCATCATCGAGGACACCAGCAACAGCAGTGCTAGAATCCTGCTTGCTGAAGTTATTCTTACGATTAACCTTTACATAAAGAACTGCGCATTCCTTCTCAATCTCATCGACAGAAAGCTCGTCCTTCTTTTCCTTAATAGCCGCAAAATCAGCATTCTCAGCAAGGGTATCTTCATACTCAGCGAACTTAGCATTCTTCTGAGCGTCAAGCTCGTCAGCCTTGCGCTTCTCATCGGCGGCTACAAACTCATCATACTTAGGCTTAATCTCTTCAAGCTCGGCCTTAACAGCGCTGAACTCCGACTCAATCTTAGCCTTTTCATCGGACTCAGCAGCGGCCTGAGCTTCGGCATCAGCGATTTTAGCAGCGGCAGCTTCCTCGAAATCAGCAATATGCTTACCAAAATCAAATGCGCCCTCTGGCGCAACAGCGCCATCCTCATAGTCAGAATAAGTAACCTTCTTGCGAGTCATGCTATCAAAATCAATCTTGGGACTATCACCGTCAACGGTAAACTTGAAACCGACATAATGATAATTATCCTGCTTATCGACAGCAATTACCTCATCACCCTGAATGTCAACAGCAGAGAAACGAGGTACGTCTTCGCCCCAATAGTCCTTCATCGTAGCAAACTCACGAACACTATCTGCTACATCATTAAACTGCTGAAGTACAGTCTGTGCAAAATCAGTATCAGGATTGGACATATTTCTGACACCTCCTTGTTCATCTTTATCTTTTACTAACTTGGTAAATTTAGTAAATTTTTCATTTAATTCACTTTGAATTTCTTTTACAAAATCATCAGAAGCAAACTGAACGTCTTTTACTTTAACGTTTGCATCCACCATAGCTGGTTCAACTGAATCGCCAAGCATACAGCACCCGTCAAATTTAAACTTTTCAAAGTGAAATATACCGTCTTCATCTTCATCGCCTTCGACAGACGAGACGGCAAGCTCCATAGACTGAGCCTTTTCACCATCGCGCTCAACAATATCGGTAGAGTCACTAAATTTTTCCCACAGCAACGCATCGACCTGTAAGAATTCTCGCTCAACCCCATCAGAACACATCTTCGTAAACCATCTTGGATTACAGGACTCTGGAATTACGCCATACGCAGAGCCAACGTACTTATCCTCGATACCGTCTTCGGTTCTTGTAAGCACATACTCATGTCCCTTGAAGTCTGCTTCCTGAGCGAACTTATCATATTTGATAAACCCAAGAACAGGAGTGTTCTTTATTGAGTCGATACAGTCATCGACAACTTCTTTGGAGAAAAAGCTTTTATTTAAATTCTCACCAGTATGCAATACATCTATTGTGATATTTAAAAATCTAGTATCATCATCCGATACTTCTCCGTTAACGGAGAATGTTGAATGCAGTGAGTTAAATTTATTATCCATAAATTATTACCCCCAGAAACAACTATCGGTTAAAATAGACATCTTCTTTTATCAGACTTCCATTTTTCAATATTTGATTCAATAGACTCATCATTATCAAAAACATAAACGATAAATCCATCAACACGTTCTATTCTTATGAGCTTGGAACCATGTCTCATAAGATATAGCGCTAAGTGCTTACCTTTGCAATTAAATTCTTCTCGCATATCAAACACCTCGCATTATCTATCATTCTTCTCGCCATCGCGCGTCTTTTCGCCTTCAACGTCAAGCGTTTCACCGCGATCTTCTGCGGTTGGTCTACCAACCTCTTTCTCTGTAACCTGAGCAGGTTCAGTATAGGAGGTAGCAAGAGGAACAAAGTTATTATGGAAATCAAAGATATCATTATGCAAAATAAAAGACCCCAACGTTCTAGAAGGAGTCATATCAAGAGATGCAAGCCATTTATCGATACAAGACACGCCAAGCGTTACAGCGTCCTTATATCTCTTGCTTACGTTATCTCTGTTAAAGATAGTTATATCAAGAAGATAAAAATAAAATTTGAAAACCTTTTTATTATAATTTCTAAGCTTTATATATCTATTAGTCCATCGTTCAAGCTGCCTGTATACTCCATATACGAAACCAGCATCGTTCTCAACGGACATTGTTACAGCCGTACCAGAAGACGAACCGTTAAACAACTCTTTAGACTCGCCAGATGAATTATAAAGCTCATCAATTGCATCAGAAACATTATTTCTTGTGTTGCTAGAATCCTTAAAGCTTATTGCTTCACCATCTGAACCAAGAGTATGAATCAGTCCAATATCATCGTTCATACTCTCTCTGTTAATTTCAGCAAACACACTAAGCGTTTCAGGGGTAAGGAGTGGCTTATCTACCGTAGTCTCATCAATAGGAACTTTAACCGCAATCGCCTTATAGTTATCGGTTCTAGCAGACTGCAACTTTAACTTCTTATAAGTATCAAGATCTATAATGTCCTTAACCATTCCTATGAGCATTGGATATGGATATGTCCATTGACTATTCAGCTTAATGCAAATCTGCTTATCTGCTGGCGGCTTATACCAAAAAGATGCCTTGCCATCAATATAATCCAGATAAGCTTGCTGTACATAATCTGGATACGCAGCTAACTCACTTTGCTTTATCTTGCCAAGGTCAATTTTAAAATTATATAAACCATCTTGAACCTGATATAGCTGACATATCCTATAATCTATCTTAAGAAAGAAGAAATCTGTCGAACTTTCAACAACAAGTCCGCAATAAATATCTTGATACGGTAGATATCTCATTATTTTTGCAAACTCATGTTTTAAATTCATATCTTCGAGCTTTGCCGCAAGCTTAGAATATTGTTTCTTAATCGTATCTGTCTTTGCGGTATTCTGGACATCATATAAATCAACCCACCAACAGAATAGAGCCATATTGCTATAAAGGCTATTCAGTCTATAATAGTGCGGGGATACACGCATGAGGTAAGACGATGCATCAAGAAGCAAACGCCAATATTTTTTCGGATGTTTGATTGCGGTATCAATATCGCTTAATTTAATATCGCCAATACATCCAGTTTCAAGAATCTCTGTATTTAGAAACAAGTCGTTGCGCATCAATCTGCTAAATGCGCTCCAATCAACTTTCCCGTCTTTTTCTGATTTCTTAAATGATTCTTCGTCACGAAGATAATCTTCTTTTGTATATTCAGACGCATATTCAGAATCTAGTTTATCATTAGCCATTAAACCGATTCACCTCCTTAATATGCGCACAAAACCATTAGTACATATTTGGTCTTTTGTTTAACTTTTTCATTTGTTTTGCATAGGATTTAATATCAAAAGAAACCTGTGGCTTCTGAAGAATTTCTCGCTCAAGCTGACACTGAACCCAATAATTATATGCCAATGAACTGTAGCGGTCTTTTCTCATACCAGTCTTTTCTATAATTTTGATATTAGTTCCCTTTATCTCATGCTCAAGCTTTGTAAGCTCGTATATCAACAATGTCGTTTGTATATACGGCATCTTGTACTGTAATTGTTCAAAAGGCTGCATCTTCGCATAGCCTTTTATTTTATCCTTTAAGATTTCTTCTGCTTCAAACTCAGAAACAAGAAGATTAATCTTGCCCTGTTTAAATCCACTTCTAAGCAAAATACAAATCTCATTGTTAAAAGAAGCACTTGCTTTGATAGACCAAATAACTTCTGGCGCATTAGCCACCTTACATCTAGCCGCCATATCTTTGTCATTGCAACAAGATAGAGCGCCATATAGCTCGCCTGTTTCTGGATCTACCATATCTCTGATAAGAGCGTCAAACACGCCCAAACCGCTACCATTCGTATCTACAACGAGGTCTGTGCATTTATATAATCTAAACAGCCTACGAATCACAAGAGCCAGTTCATCTGTATTAAGACCCTCGTGGTTTTCAAGATATATGATGTTAGACACATAATTATTGTTATTTGTAGGAATTGCGCTATTGATTATAATTGCACTGGCATCATTTCTGTGCTTATTAGAAGCCATAAGCGCAACGTCTACAGACATAATTCGTCTTTCATTTGTGGCTAACTCTGGTATCTTATATGTCTTATTGTTTATAATCGATGGTGGATACACTGCTGTCTGCAAAGTTCTTCTGCATCCAATATCATCAAATGAGAAGAAAGCGCCCTCGGTATCACCGAAGAATAAACAGTCCATCTCCATACTCCACTTAACTTCATCGAAGTCAGTTTCAGACATCTCATCTTCAATTTGTTCACGGGATAATAAACCTTCTTTTACAGAAACTTGATACGGTAATCCACAGATAAAATACTTCTTAGTATCATCAAGCATATTTACCGTATAAGCTTTTGCCTTTTCAAAAGACCAGTGGTTTTTATACCATGCCGAACTCATATAGAACTCTTTATTTCGTTCTAGAAGATGTGCGTATTTTGGATTATTTAAATAATTCGGCTGTCTTGGAGCTGTAAGGAATCGTCTCAATACCGTGTTAATAGTATCTAGGTCAACCATTCTAAACTCATCGACTAGCAAAATATTAGCACGAGCACCGCGACCAGAATCAGAAGCGGTAACAACTCTAATCCATGAGCCGTTTGCAAACTCAATTACAGCTTTATTTGCGCCAACGGCAGCATATGTAATTTCTCGTCTTAGATTTTCAGACCCAAAGCCATAATTCTTCATAAAGTCATCTGTAATCTTCAACAAAACCTCGTTAGCCTGCGGCCTTGTCGCAGATGCAATACATATTTTTGTCTTGGGGAAAAGTATGCATCTAACAACGCAAAACAAGGCGGTTAACCATGTTTTTCCCTGCGATTGTTATTACCCGATAGCTTTTTATCTATCGCTCTGGGGCTTTCACCCATTTTCATTTGCTGGTCAATTCCAGCCCAGTCTAGCATATATTTTCACCTACGTCTTTACGTTTAGGCGGAAAGGACTCGTGGGGATGTTATATTTATTCAATCCCTATGCGTTACGGTGCAAGCCAGCCTTTCGCAATCTGACTTGTTACCTCGGTATCGGCATATGATATACGTCACTTAGCGTTCACCGATTTTCCTTTCTTTAATTACTCAATTATTTCTAATCGAGACGGCCATCAAGGAGATATTTTATTTTGTCGTACTTACGATATAAATATAAAGTACAACCATCATAATATAAAAGATTTATTAGAGTTTTCATATCGTTTGTATTAGTACAATACAACCGATATTTTAATTCTTTTTCTTTCTTGATATATGTATTTATCCCATATGTTTGGAGTGTTTGTCGAACCCATCCTAAAACATACGAACACGCACACGTAATATGCAAATACACGTTTTTCTTGTGATTATAATAACAGCCATCGCCGTCAATATAACCACGTAAAAAATCAAAAAAGTATTCTTGTGGGAATATTGGAATTTCATAATTATGAGTTTTGTCTGGTACAACACCATGAGAAATTAAATCATCAACTATATTTTTAGAATAAACACGCAAACGATCCTGATGTCCACTTGTTGTTTTATGTCCATCTATAATCTTTTCTTTTGGATTTATGTGCGAAATATTATGAACTCCGCCAAGCTCATCGTTAATTTTTTCTAAAATATATTTATCTCCGCTTTGAAGTTGCATTGCAAATTCAAAATTTCTCGTAGCAACATTTTTAACAACATATCCATCTGCATATATGAAGCCTAGAATATAGGCTTTTGTTGCAGAATCAATATTATGAAAATAATGTTTATCAAATTTTCTTGTTTTTGACAAACCCATATTATTTATTTTTCCTCTAACCTGACGTTCTGTTAAATTAAGATAATCGGCTATCTCAGAATATTCCATTGTCTGATAATTATTAACCATAAAAATAATGGCATCTTTTGAAAACATATTCTTTTGCTTCCATAGATTATTTTTTCTTAGCCAATATTGAACATCATTTGCCGTGACACCTTCACCAAGAGAATTAGCAATTTCTTTCTGTGTCATGGTCATATAGTTTTCTCTAATAAAATCTTCCATGTAGGATTTTATTTTCATACTCGCTCCTTTTCATTTTTAAAAAACGAAAAGGAGGTGGGCGGTTTCTATCCGCCAAATCCTCCTTATTATTAACCGCGCGCGGCGATGTACATGAAGAAATTGTTATGCATCATCGCATACAGCAATATCTTTTGAAATAGTTTTAATTTAATATTTAAATAATCAACAACAAAGCGATGTGGATTAGCCCTGTAAAAACCAGCCCACACTGCGATGCCCTCCATAATGCGTTCTGATTTTTCGTTGGCAATCTCTTTTTCAGATTTTTTTCTATTAACTTTATTCGCCATATGAACACCGCCTAATCATCATCTATAACGGTGTCGCCAAAAATGGCATCAAACAAAGCTTCGTTGTCTTCATCATCGTCATACTCTGGCTTTTCAACGGTGTACTTTTTCATAAATCTATCATAGAGTTTTGAAAGTCCGTTCTTTAAACCCATCATCTTTGCAAGGTGTCCACGAAAAAATGTGTCAATGTAAAGACCTATATTGTCAACATCTTTCAAATCACCTTCTGGCTCTGGAATCGGCCTTGTGTTTTCCCACTTGTCGATGAGGGTGCCAAATGTTTGACTATCAGATGTAGTATCGCCAGAATTTTGTTTCGGCTGCAACTTAGCCGTGTCAAGAAGTTTCTGGAATGTAGCCGTCAAATCCTTAGTATCCTGCTTTGCTCTAGTTGCCTTTAACAACTCAAGCTGAGTAAAACAAAGCTGTTTAAACACTTCTTCTTGAGCCTTGGTATTGCACTCATGTCTAGTAGTCCAGTCACAATATTCATTGTAAAGAAAGATATAATCATCATTATCGAAACCATTGCCAAATAGTTTTATCGCCTTGTCTATGGTTTCGTTCATATCAGAATCGTCATCTGAATATATAGATATAGGTTTATTATTAAACTTTGCTTCATTATATCTTTCTTCTAATGTCCTATCATAACCACCTCTATACTGTCTAAGTGGTAAAATCGAGATATAAGAAGATATGAGAGAGCATGTTAAATCGCCATCTTCCATTCTTTTAACAGTGGCATTATATGCATCATCGCAAAAATATAAATCTAAAAACATGCATATTCGCTCAACGGCTTTTTTTTCTGGGTTTGCATATCCGTTGGTTTTATATGCGTTTAAATAATTATAGTAAATTTTATTAATGCATTCTTTACACCACGGCATCTTTCCATATGAAGCATATAAGTTGCTATTTGATTTATAGAAATCTTTTGACTTAAGCTCCTTACCACAACAAGCACAATGCAGTGTCGAAGTGGAATCATCATTTTTTCTAACTGTTCTTCCCGCCATACGACACCACACCACCTTTCTTCAAACAAACTATTTAAATTTAATATCATAAATACAATCAAGCCCATCTTCTGTTATCACGGAAATCAACTGCTCTGGCTTGTTTCTAAGTCTTTTATCTAAGCAATATTCATCTCCGCCACCAGCAAACGTACCAGCCTGAAGAACCTTTGTATCATAAGATGTAACCATTGCATTCGTATGTCTATGACCACAATAAATAATATCTGGCTTTCTACCAGTAAACATAGTTAGCTTCTGAACCATGTTGTTTAGATTATCGCGATCACCATGCACCCCATATATCATCTGTCCGCGAACATTGAATATAGCAATGCTGCATTCAATATCGTTTTCGTGAAATACTACATTTTTAAAATTCTGTAGCTTTGCACTGAGATAGGGGATAGCAAGCAAGTCCATATTTTCTCCACGCAAATTCTCATCTTTATTCTGAGAAAGACGGGAGTGATTGCCCATGCTTACATACACATTTACAGTATTAAATCTATAACTTAACTCTGTTAAGAACTGAGACAGATAATCTGTAACAGTTAAAAACTGCTCAATGATGTTCTGATTATTTTCAATTCTAATAGTATTATGAATGAAGCCAGAGATGAGTTCGCTTAGAATGACATAGATGTTCTCTGAACCGTGACGTAACTGAACTTCAAAAATCTTATCAAGATATTGATTAATTCTATCTCGCAAAATATCGTTATTAAACTTATTGAAATAATTATCTACTTCAATACCAGTATGCACATCAAAGAAAGTGCATACGATATCATTATCTGACTTTAAAGAGCCAGTGAACTTCTTGTCTTCATCATAAAAAAGTGGGTGACAGTCGCTTTCAGAAATGCTTCTTATGATTTGCTCTTTGTAACTTTCTTTTCGCGCCTGTTCACGAATCATCCTACGAAGTTCATTGCGCTCATCACGAACCTTAACTTGCTGCTTCTCAAGTTCTTGTTTTTGAGATTGCAATTCTTTTAGATATTCATCATTGTCATATTTATTAAACACACCAGCATCATAAAACTTTTTTGCCTGCTGATATGGTTTTCTAAATGCCGAGGAAGTATAAGGCATATCTTCATTGCCGATTTCCTTGTTAATGATATCGGCCAGTTCGTCCCAATTCATATCTATAATTCCAGATTCCTTGGCTTGCCCAAGTCTCCAAATATATTGTTCTAGATTTTCAGATTCGCCTTTATGTAAATCCACGTATGGCACCTCCTCATATTTTTCATCTTGCAGTAACAAAACAAGATGATGGTGAAATATTTGATTTTCACAAATATCTTCCAAACTTTTACTTCATACACTATTGGATGTTCTGCATTGAACTAATTTCACCCAGAACAAAAACAAAGAAGGGTGGCTAAGGCCACCCAGTCTGAGTTATATCAATATTTAATTGTTATCTTGCATAACATACACGGCATAAATTATTCGTTGCTGTGACAACCAAAAAGGAAGTCACAGCAACAACAAAGAAAGGTGTAGAAATATGAATGCAAGAAAAATACGCGAAGAGTAATCTTCGCATTTATATATTCAGCCAACTAGCTGCGTATATAACGATTATTTACTTACGAGAGCTAATCTTATCGCAATATGTTCTTGTGATGTGAGCCTTTGGAACAATCTTGCTCTTCGTCACAATTGTCTCTCCCGTAAGATTATTAACCTTCTCATGAGATGGAACATATACTCCGTTTAATACGATACCCTCAAACAGCCTAACAGAAATATTTCTATCTTCATTTGCTAGAGACAAAGCGTCTGAAACGTTCTCTTCAAGAGATTCATATACACCCTTAACCGTATTCTTATCGATTCTACAATCCTTGGCAACGGCCTTAATTAGCATATCTTTCGTATATGTAACCTTTTTGTCATCATTCTTAGCCATTAATCTTCTCCTTCATACTTAATTGGTGTAGTTGGCAATTTTGAAAAAAGTCTTGAAATATATATGTCCTCCATATAGCGAGATTTCAAAATTTCCAAATGACACTAAATCTATGTATTTTAAAAATCAGTAAATTTAAACATATAACCTTAATAGTATGTTATATGTTTAAATATTCTGGTCGCGTGACTTTTGAGTTTCGCGCTGTTTTTTCTTTCTTAATCTGGCAAGTTCGCGCTTGTGCTCTTGCGTACATTCATAACATCTACATGTTTTTGTATCCTTGATACTGACTTCAAACCATTCTCCACAGTCCACGCATTGCACGTCTCGCGTCTCTCGCTTTACATTACGAGAAAGATTATCATAAACGATATCTCCATAACACAGCCAAAGAGCCATCTTATTTTTGCCACCCTTGATACCGTAAAGAAACTTCACGAGAATATCGACAATCTTAAAATCATCGTATCCAAACGAAGAAAGCTCTTCATATATCTCCTTAGAAATCTTTCTATACTTTAAATCGCGGCGCATCTTAGATTTTGACATATCGTCAGAAGAAAAACCCTTAACCGCATCGTTCAATGCAAACTGATACTTCTTATTCAGTTCACAATACTTAACAATCAACGGATCGGTTTCTTCCTTGATAATCTTACCTCTGTCTGTAAACGATATCCTGCATTCCGTTCTAACATCTCTCATCATAAGTGCATAATCAATCTTATCAAGGCCAAGCTTTCTGCAATTGATTCTAGGATTCGGAATAATGTCATTAAGCTTATTGACGAGACTGTTGTTGATATCAGATACCTGATGCAGCTTTTTATCCTTCGCATATACAAAGAAATGAGGGAGAGGGTCTTTAGTAAAACCAGTTATCAGCTCCTTTTCGTAATCTGGTCTTTCTGGTTTATACAACGTTTTAGCGTACCTTTATACCCTTGCTTTCGCAATACTTTAACGCCGATTAAACGGCGGGAGTAGACTATATCTTCATCCAATAACATTGGATGGTTGGCACTTCGGAAACTGGAATTACACCAGAATCCTACTCCATTTCTGGATAGTCGTTTGACCTTCCTTGCACTTAGCAAGGCTTGGCACTGGATTGTCCTATAGCATCTTTTTTACCATCACGAAGAATCTTTTCAATCATTTTTACACCTTTATTGTACATTTCAGCCAACTGATATTTTGTATATCCTTCTTTTATATGAAGTCTATATATTTCTTTGTGGTCTTCCTTAGATAATCTAGAATAAGTTTTTCTTTTTGCAAAGAAATTTTCCCATCCATCAACAACTACACTAGACCACGTATTGCAAGACATTATATTGTTGATTAATTTATAATCAATGTTCATATCATATGCAATATCTGTTGCCTTTTCTCCATTTACCAGTCTGCTTTTAATTTCAAATGCAAGCTCTGGTGTAAGCTTGATTTGCTTATTGTTTAAATTCACCTTGCCTTTTCTAGTCTCAGACATCTTTCTTTTTGTTGCATCAGAAGCTTTTTTGCCGAGCATATTAATCTTATTCTTCTCGCCAATCTTCTTCTTTTGCTCGTCAGAAAGATGAAAGCCCCTATGACCAGACTTTCCACCATCAATGATGTTGTAGCAATGATTCATTTGTCTGTATAAGTTGATATATTTTATTTCCAATTCATCAAGCTCTTCACGGCTGTCAACAGCTCTCAAAGGAATAAATGAAAAACTATCTTCTCCATATAAATTCCATGCGTTTTGTAAATGTTGATTGTCGTGACTGCCATCTCTTAGTTTCCACTGATGATGCAAAAACCTTCTGTTAAACGTTTGACCTGTTTGTCCAACATATGCGTCACCAGTGATATTATTGAAAATGCAATATATACCATACTTATTTTTTAATTCTTCGTTGTCAAAGTTCACAGCCGTCACCCTCTAATTACGATACAATACTATTTATAAATATTATAACATAATATTCCAAAAGGTAAACAACTTTGGTAAATAATTTTGATGCCACTTAGATTTTCCCAGTTAGCACATCATCTAATCGCCATTTACTGCGACTCCTTAACGTATGATGCACACCCTAGATCTCTAGGTTCACCAACTTTTTCAATATGCATTACTGCATAAAGCGACTAAAATTTAATCGATTACAAAATTATTCTCCATGCAAAGAAGTCTAATTACATCAATTGCACGTCTCTTATCTTCGTCTGTACCAGATATGAACACCTCGCTGTTCCAAATCTTAGAGATGTTATTGCTGTAGATTCCGATATTTCCACCAACAAATGCAGCATGAAGTCCACCGTAGATTGCAGCGTTATCAAGATGTACTGGCTCAGCTTTTCGCATATTGTAGTAAAGCGGCACAATGTCAAACTTCTTAAGATTTCTTTCCGCAACTGCAATAAGAGTCTTATCTGCAACAACTAACGATTTGTCCCCATCAACATCAAATTGAAGAATCTTACTAATCATGTCCTTGCAGCTTGTGTATACGGCATCTGTGCCAAACCACTCTCTAACACTATCCTTTCTATCTCCATACGCATAGCAGGCAACATTTTTTCTAATAGCATGTTCCATGAAAAGATGAGGAGAGCGAAGGCAATCAAGCTTTTCATCTTTTCTAAACAACCAACAGAACACCTCTCCGTCTTCAAGCAGGCCGTCAGGATTATCTTTGCCCATAAACCAATGCTCGCAAGCGGCATAGAAGTCTGGAAGTAAAAATGTATACTTGCCATGAACCTTCAGCTTTCCAGCTTTGAATCTTTTGACCATGCTATCTTTGATATCTCTCAACTGAGACTTTGCATATTCATCATTCAACAAAGCTGGGTAAAGGTCGATAGCTTTTTGAAAAGCGGTCTTATTTGTATTATACGGCGTTGCACCGAACACATCCTTGATACTCTCAACGGAACCGCATAAATTCTCAAGCTTATTTGTTGACTGGTAGGCAATATCTGCAAGCTCATCATCGGTAACATCAGTCAATGTCTGAAGCATCTGATAATTGATAGTAGCGTCTTTGATGCGCTCTTCCTCGACATTAGTTACGCCAGCTGTACACCCATATCTCTTGAACATCTCCTTATATTGATCCCAAGATTCATAATATTTGTTCATCTTAAACTGAGATTTGGTAAAGATAATTTGAATATCTTCATCAACGATGTTATGCTCTTTGCCATATATATCCTTGATAACAGGAGAGCATTCATTCACTTCGATGAACTTCTTAAAATCAAAAGCGCCAAGAAGACCCTTTACCCACGGTAGCCTAACCATACGATTTCTACCAAGACAAGGCAACATCATTCCCGCTCCATCAGTATGGGGGATAGGAACATTGCCAGTTATCCTCTTGATGGAATAGTCCGCATCGTCAATTAAATCATATGTACCAATAACATCAGTCTCAAAATCATCGATAACGATAGTCTTGTCAATGTCGAACTCATTCCATACATCGGTTGCAGAATTTGCAAGCGCCATATAAGCAAGATGCTTATTGGGATTGTTACCGCCATGTGCATTGATGTCGTCAATCGTCAACCCGCACATAATCGTCTTCTCATGCTTTTTCCAAGTTGACTCTTTGACGAATACACATTTCTTTGTGCGAATCTGCCCAGCAGAAGAAGTGAAGTAAATATACTTCTCGCCATTGTATTCGAAACCATTGTAAATCAAGTCTTTAATCATATCGAAATAATAGACCTGAATAACCATGAAGTCTTCGCATAGCTCATCTGGCTTGGCACCGATGGTTCTTGTGAAATATGAATCGAATACAGAAATGATGTTCTTCTCTGATACTTGGTTATCACGAAGCATTCTTGTGTGGTGTCTACCGTCTGACGCAATATTCGATTCAACCTTATTAGACAGAAGGGTAAGTAGTCTTTCCTTAGTTTCGTTAATCTTTGTGTTCTTAAGAGATACCAGATTCTTCAATCGGCGATACTCGCAACCAAGCTCACTCAGCTCTTTGCTATCATCTCCAAACAAAGAAAAATCATATTCGTCCTTAGCAATAGATGCAAGACCATCTTTGTCAACACCGTAAGACTCAAACTTAGACTCAATGTTTCGGACACCGACTATTGTTTTCTTTGTCTTGCCATCATTGCCTTTGATAACAGCGCCATTCAGCAGTTGGTTCCTTTCACTTCTCAGCTTGTGATTAAGCCAGTGAAGGGAGGACTCTCTATTGTCATAAAAGTTCCCAGTGTCTAGGGAGTAGATGTCTATCTGCTTATCGAGCACGTTGCCACCTCCTGATTCTTTATCAATGCAAAAGCCACGTTACATACTAGTTGCAGATCGCATAGATGATGCCGCAAACGATGAGAGTGCAGATGAGATTCATATCAGATACACCTTCTTAAATAAAAAAACCTAACTTCAATACATAGCATATAACATTATCAGTTAAAAGTAAAGAAGATTTTTACATTATTTTCAAGCATTCTATATCATCCCAATCTTCATCAGCAGCTTCTTCTTGTTTGAAATCTCGCGCATATAGTAGCCCTCACCGCAAGTCATCAGATAGCCGTTCTCACGTTTGTACATATTGCACACGAGAGTGTGGTTGGTTCTCCATTTGCCGTCAACCTTGACTCTCGGCAGCGGCTCATAATAGAGAAGCCCAAGTTCATACAGCACCTTTACCGCCTGCGACATTGCTCTTTCTGAAATACCAATCTCCTCAGCTTCATCACGATAGAACATATTCATGACCTCTGGCTTCTTTGTTCTTCTGCTTTCAACTGGATTTTCATGACATGCATCTTCGTTGGATAGCCTATTTGGCCTATTTCGTATATTCATCTTAAGGTATGCGTATACACGAAGCAGGATATCGTTGTTCACATATTTGCTCTTGGTGTCATATTCCATAATCTTCTCATACTCATCAAGATATACGATGGCGAAGTAATCCGTATCGCATTCGTCCTTCACTTTTCCGTTGTTGAATTCGGCAATGCACATCTTGGTATTCTCGATACCGCCATCAAGAGATAGGTAGCCAAGATCGCAAAGGTCATTCACGGCAGATGCAAACTTAGAGTTTATACCGCGACTGTGCCTATCAGAGTTCTTACCGTGCCATTTGACCATCCAGTTGATATTGAACATCACCTTATCGTCCAGACCCCTTCTCACGGCAAAGAACATAAATGTCGTGATAAGCATATCATTTGAATCGCTGTTGACGATAATCGCTTTGGGGATACGAAAGTAAACACCGTCATTACCATCAAGCTTAGACTTTGAATCGTATTCATATAAGGTATTATCAGACAATTTGACACCTCCAAGCAAGTTCAAAACATTTGAATTATACCACACTTTCCGTGGACAACTAATAGAAATCTTTAAGTTGTCCACGTTTTTTGTGGACAAGTGTAAAAAGTAACTGACTTGTCCACGTTTTTTGTGGACAACTATACCATTATACCCCTACTTGTCCACGTTTTTTGTGGAAAAATGAACATTCCTAACAAAATAGATATATACAAAATAGATAAATATGTCTACGACAAAATAATAGCTATGTGGATATGGGGATATAGACCATATCAAAGACATAGATAATCTTGGACAAATTTGGATGTCTTCTATATAAGAACTCCAAATTTGTCCCATTAGTTTTATCTATTCAATAAATATCTATTTTAAAAAAAATAACCGCATCAAAAGATATAAGAAAATCAATATTACAGATATGAAAATATAGACTGTATCAGAGATATAAAGCTTACTATATCAGAGATGTAAAAATAACCTACATCAAAGATATAGGATCATAGCATCTACGATGCTGACGATATGTAGATATATTACCTAATTATAATGTCATATTAATTAAATACGAAGCATAGATAACGGTATCACCAATTATATCTTAATGCTAAATAGCTTTATATCAAGTGTATATTTCTTGTTATTTATATTGTCCTCAATAACATATTAGATTGAATATTAATAGCTTCTATATCTATGTAGTCAATATGTAGTTATATTTATATATAGCCCGACAGTTTATCTTTTAAATTGCCACCAATTCAATAGCTTATCTTATACCTTGTTTATATGAGTATAGATCGCTTTGTTGTGTTGGTGTTTATTTGGATATTTATATGTCTGCGAATATAGACCGTATACATATTTCGACTGTTACCTTGTGTATACGCATATTGGTTACCTGTCTATTGCCATCTGGTCATACCGTATATTTTACCGTTTATAAATTGTTATATATGTAGTTGCATATTGTTGGTATGTAGGTAGATTTTTAGAGTGATATAGATGAATTTACAGTGGGTCAGATAATTTTTTTCGGTTGTGTTTAGATGAAACACATAGCTGGGATCAACAACAAAAAAAACGAACTAAAAGTTTTAATACGCCCCCATACCCCTATTTACCTGCGGTTTTGTCGTTTTGTAGTGTAGTTTATTACCCCTATAATGTGCAATAAAAACGGTGGGGGCATGAGTGCAAAAAAAACTAGGTATATTGCACTTGCAAAACGGGGCGGGGTATGCTAACGAAAAACCGACCCCCCTTATTAATAATTAATCCTATTAATCACGTTCGATATAATTAACGCCCTATATGTTTGCGGCTCAATATCATATGCCATACAACCAAACAAAACGTTATGCCACCAAACAAAACGTTAGCAACCTATAAACCCGAACAAAAACGCTGATATGTTCGGGTATTCATCAAACACGTATAAAATAGCCATTTTATGCACGGCAGCCCCTCTGACCTGCGAAAACCTTGGTAAAACGTTTTACTTTCGCGTTTGAGGGCATGTTTTGCCCGCTCAAGTGTAACTATAGGCGCAACCCCCGAAACCGATTTTCCCCTGCTAAACCCCTATATTTACCCTTATCTGCTACTATCACGGCACCATATCGGCGATATATCGCTATCCAAAAACACGAGTTACGCAACACGTGTACAGTTAGGCAACATATAGGTCGATAATGTACGTTAGTCAACACGTGTTGCGTATCGTGTTCGTCCAGTCCGATATATGTAGATTCTATGTTTTCCCGAAATTGACCCTTGACGCAAACATGATCTTGGGGTATCACGCGTGCGCCACGTCAAGGACTTTCGCACGCCAAACCGATATGTGTAGAAATTGTGGAGGGCAAGATTCTCGCCCTTGCCTATGCCCCACAATGGCAATATGTAATCACGCCACGGGGGCGGGGCAACCCGCCAACGTGGGGCGCACCTTAAGAACTGTATATCGAAACGGCACAACATAGGCGGCACTCGCGCCGAACAAACTATGTTAGGAACTCACAATGTATAACAAGCGTACTATTTCCATCGCCAACAAGGTCGTAACTAGCTATACCGTTTCCGCTGATGAAGTGCATATGTTCATCACCGATACGGTCAAGCGGTGCGGTGGCTGCAAGTACTATCAGAGCGACCTATTGCTTGACTATGAGAGCATGTTGCATAACATGGCCGATAAAGTCGGGTATATATGGTCAATTCGGGAGACTGGTACGTGGTTTATGCCCGTCACGGCATATGCTAAATGTCAACCCGATATGCTCAATACCCCACTTATCCGCTTTATCGTCACAAAGCACGATACCACCTATAAGTTTGTTGAGTATGTAGAATTCAACTTGAACGAACTGCTGTAATATCCATCCGTAGGCGTGAGCGCCGTCCATGTTGCGCCGTACATCTGATAGGTTTCATCTGTGGGCTATCTCGATAACTAGGAATGAGGTATGACCTATGAAGCTTCGTAACATGAGCGCAAGCGTTGAGCATGTAGACAATATTACAATTGAAACCGCAAACGGCGAGATTGTAGAACTTGAAAACGCCTATGTTCTCACGTCCTATAGCTCGCGGGTTGCCGTGTATTGTAAAATGCGCGTATATCTGCTACCACGCTATGACTATAGCGTTACAACTTGGAAGCACGTACATGCATTTATTCAAGATTATTGCAGCATGGTACGTGACTATGACGCGAGAACTATGCGGTACAATGCAAAACATGAGTTGAACGGCGGTGAATACGTGCTTGCTAACGGTATCGTATGCAAACGCATGAGGTTTGACGATACAACGAAGACCTATGTAACGTATCCCTTTGTTGAAAACTACTAACATATACACCACGGGATAGCCTACAATTGAAACCTATCAGACAACGATAGCCTACAATACGGGGCGCAAGATTGGAGCATACAATGAGTGTACGTATTGAGCGGCAAAAAACCTGCCTAAACCCTATGGTTGGGCATGGTAACGCCACGTTCTATGGTTGGGCATTTGTCAACGGTAAGCGTGTTGGCACTATTGACAGGTTCAACGATGGACGCTACCGTTTCGCACCCGATTATGACCGCAATAACCCTGCAACTCACGGATTGAGAAATTGCATTATGGAACGTACGCTATCTGCGCTGAAAGAACAGATAGGTTTCAAGTACGAATAGACGCTTTACTACCATGCGCCCTGTATCGTGGGCTCTCAACCAACCACCCAACCAACCAACAAGGAGGAACCATGTATACAATCGACTACACGTCTTACGTTTCGGGTGGCTTTGGCTATCACATGGACGTGTTCGACAAGATTTTTGAAGCTGATAGCATCTTTGACGTGTTGGGTTTTATGGACGATTTAGAGATGGACAGCGACTATACGAAAGTTCACGCCGTCTACTGTGGAACCCGTGAACTCAATATCGACAAACTGTATCACTATGTCGAGCATTACGATTTTTGGAAATGGCTTGACTGGCACAAGAATTAGGGGAACTCTATAGTTCCCCTTTTTTTTGGAAAAAATTATGGAGATTTCGTGGAAGTTTCATGGAGAAATCGTGGAGAAAATGTGGAGCATTTTGTGTGCGATCCATAGTTGTGGAGAAAATGTGGAGAAATCATAGAGAATCTATGGAAGTTTTGTGGAAGTTTCATGGAGAAAATCCTAGACTGGAATGTGGAGAAACTGTGGAGCATTTGTGGAGAATCGCAAATGTGGAACATTTGTGTGGAATCAACACGCTGGAAAATCGTAGGCTGAAAAATATCAAAACGCGATACAATGGAGTAGTACGCGAAATAAGCTGGAAGGACTGAAAATGCTACGGAAAATCATAGACTGGGCGAACAGTGAAAGCGGCAAGGAGGTACTAACTGGAATTATCTGGGGAATTGTCGGAATCTTTGCGGTAAGACTGTTCTGCTTTTTGGTATGCCTGGCAACTGGATACCCTATTAACTAACTAGGAAAAATTGAGCGGATATAAAATATCCGCTCTTTTTTTGTGTGGAAAAATGCTACTAAAACAAAACCATATCACGAAAAATAATACGGAAAAATGCTATTGGAATAATCGCATTACGGATAATCAACGCGAGCATGATGGAAAATACTACGAAAAAGATAACACTTTGCTGGACAAACTAGACACTCACACCACGGAAGAACTACGGAAAATCTAGCAAGCATGGAAAAAACAAGCCCACCAAATGCGTTTTAAGGCGGATAAAATACCCTATGCCTAGTCGGACAAGCGCGGAAAAAACTATACCCTTAAATCGCCTTACAGCGCCTTATACGGATAAATGTTACCGAGTTAGGCGGAAAAGATAGCGGAACATTTGAGACTGGCGCGGAAGATTATAGAGATTCTATGGTTGGAAAATCAACATGGAAAATCTATTGACAACCTATACGGAATTATATTATCATGTTGTCTTTTGCGGAAAATCAACGCGCAAGCTCACGGAAAAATGTTGCTTAATTGATAGCAATATGCCACGGAAAAATCAACGCGCAAGCGTTGCGCGAAATGATACTAATACCAACTCATTATAATATATATAACATTATATTTG
>ERZ1034871.36-NODE-36-length-64778-cov-131.285154_pt1 | contig 64778 bp, 71 predicted proteins | sample MGYA00520631_ERZ1034871 | MGnify/ENA primary metagenome ERZ1034871 (study PRJEB33766, sample SAMN09781721) | gut metagenome | biome: gut microbiome | host: Homo sapiens | place: Madagascar | study: EMG produced TPA metagenomics assembly of the PRJNA485056 data set...
TGTGATAGGTTAATTGAACAGATGATGGGACGGCCGTCGGGAGACGGCTGAACCAGAGGGCGTGGCTTAGCCGTGAGGTCGGGACACGCCGTTTTTCACCACTTTTATGCCCTTGACGGCAACACAAAAAAAAGATAACTTTCGGGTAAATTTACATCTCAAAAAAATTATGAGTAGAAAGAATGGTACCGGAAAGTCGATGGCAAATCTGGGTAGGAAATCTGCAAGATTAAACCCTACAAGCATGGGCGGCATCATGATACAGCATCCTAAAACTAAACAGGACTTTGAGCGTATTAACCGCGATCTCAATGGACGTGGCTATGTCGCCGTCGATTTGCTTAAGAATGGCGACGTGAGAAACATCAGTCTTGCTGTCGCAGATGCCGCCCGGTCTGGAGCACAGGATATGGCGTGCGCGTTAGGCGCGGGCTCTTGGAGCAATGGGCCATTGGCAAGCGTGGCGTGGAGCTTTTATAGTAACAACGAACCTATCGTCAAGCCTACGGGTGAAGATGGTAAAACGTTGGGCGATGGCTATGTCAAATGGGGAACTGCTGATAATATTCCATCCGTAATTCCACCTTTGGCGATGTCAAGTCCTTACACCGCCGCCCCACTCCAGTACCTCGCCGACCTTGCAGGAGGATTAGGTGCCAGGCTTATGTACCGTCTCGGCCCTAATGACCTTGTAGAATACAAGGATGCAGGAGATGTTCTGCGGCAGCGCATCGACGAACTCGAGGAACAAGAGCGTTCTTCTGACGCGTCAAGCATCGTGTCAAACCTATACGAACCAACTCACAAAGACAGTGTGGCTTTGCAAAGGGCGAAGCAAGAACTGCAAGACTGGGAAAAATCATACTACGGCTACGAAGTATGTGATAATCCCAATGAGCCAAACGAGGACTTGCGCACCTATACCCATATTCCAGGGGCGAAGGAATTCATCGAGGAGAATGACATTGATTTGCACCTGTCGCAGTGCATGACAGACAACATGATGCTGAACATCTACTTTCCCACTGTGGGGTTGCAGCGAGGACGGTCTCGGCGTTGGGATTATCCAGAGAAACCTCGTATCACACGAATAGGTTTCTTGCCGTGCCATTCAACAAGGTTGGGAGTGATGAACAGGAACCGCTACATCCGTAATGTCTATTTCTCTGACAGTCTTCGCACCAAGGGTGCCTTTGGCACGAAAGTAGAGGTTGTCGGCACGCCTGTTGACAACTCGTTCAAGATGTATCCTTGTGCCATGCCACAACATCTTTTATCCGAGATACGCTATCTCGTGCAGTCGAATGTCAAGACACGCATCAAGGATCGCCCAACATGGATAGTATGCCCTACATTCTATCCAAGCGGTCAAAAGCCTTATTACCCGCAATGCACATGGTGGAGCGTGTTTACCTCCAAGGCTTTCGACTTCTCGGCCACCATCCTCTACGACAAGTATAAGCAGCGTGAGAACAACACGTCGTGGGGCAGGATTATCTACATCTCCCTTGACTACCTTGACCAAGTGTTTGCCGACGAAGGCTATAAAGGCAATGCCGAGAAGCAACGGGAGTTCATCGACAACCTCGACAGCAACGTGGAAGAGTTCTTGCGGCACAGGGAGAACAACGGCAAAATGATGCGGCAGTTCATGTGGCTCGGAGCTGATGGCAAGGAGCACCATAACATCGAGGTGGTTGATGTAAAAGACACGTCCTCCGACACGGTGAAAGCCGGTAAGGATGAATTAGAGTTAAGCACCTCCCCTATCTTCCTTGCCCTGCAGGTGGATCCTCGTCTCGTGGGAGTGCCAATGGTGGCGGCCTCTAATGGTGGCACGGCACTGCGTGAGATGCAATTGCTCAAGCAACAGATGCTATCTATACACCAACGTGGCTATTGCCGTTTTCTCAACGCCGTAGCAAACTATAATGGCTGGGCGAAAGCCGAATGGCATATCAAACAGCAGACGCTCACAACCCTCGATAACAGTAAGACCGGCATTGTGGAAACCATCTCCGGTGAGAACGCATAAACAGTGAAATCATGAAAATAAACATATTCAAACGCAAGAAGGCTTCCACCATAACGCCTTTGCGCATCCAAGGCATAGATGACGCGCCTATGACACCAGAACCAGACGATACGGAAATCGCAGCTCAGACAATCCTCGAAATCATATTAGAGAAGAAAGCCAAGAAGTGGAAAAAGCATAAAAAAGACAAAGACTTGGAGAAAAGCGGAGATAGGAATGGGGTGGCTTACTACAAGCACCTCTCAGAGCATATCCGTGAAGCATATCATGCGGCTCGTCAGCGTGCCCTGCGTTTCCTTTGCTACTGCGAGCAACAGCTGTCAAACCCAGACGTCCCCGCCTATGGCCACGGCTCCATCGCCTTGTTAGAGACGGAATTATATAAACGGTTCGATGTCGTGGAACGCGAGGGTGGCGACATGAAAAAGCGGTGGCAGCACTGTCTTGCAGAAGTGACGCTTCGACTGATGAACGCTCCTTTGCCGGACGACAAAGAGGAGCCAAATATGAACGAGGCCGGCAAAGGAAAAGACAACGCTTAAAAACATCAAGCTATGCCTTTGTTATCCGAACAAACGGAACGCTCTTGGGCTACCGACAAATATGGGGAGAAGGTATTGTCGTGGAAGTTCGATTGGCGTGACCAACACATCGTAGACTGGATCAACCATTTCGACGAAATCACAGGTTCTAACACCTTAGCCAACGTAGATCGTCAGATTAAAAATCGCACAGGCAGACTCCGTCGGACTCTTGCATGGAAGACATGGGCTGCCAGCAATGGCGACTCGCAGGTTTTCGAGGCACGTTATATTTACTATGCCAAGTTCCTGGAGCTCGCTGTCGGTGGCAAGGACAAATACAATGGCCCTGTACCTGATATTCCCCATCCCAAATGGAGACCTATACCGGTTCCTTCAAGGTCTCGCAAAGGCCGTCCGCATGTTGTCACCGAGATGCGCAGTCAGGCAAGTAAATTTACCGCCTTTGTCCGCGGACGGCTCTCCTTTACAGGAACAATCTACATGCTCTACGCCATGGGAAGCAATAAGTCGGCTTCCGCCGCTTACAACCGGGCTGTTGAATGGGCATTGGAGCAAGGCAAGACAAATAGATAAAACACAATAAAAACACCGAATCATGGCACAGAGATACGATATTATCCATATTGACTTTCAGGCAAACGCGCGAAATGCCAATGCCGCCATAGAGTCTATGCGTCAAGAGAGTGAAAGATGCAACAAGCAGGTCAAGGATCTCCAAAAAAAGTTGAAGGATGGAATAGAAGCCAATCTTCCGTCGGGTCAAATCCAAAAACTGCGAGATAATTTGGATGCGGCAACCAAACAAGCCCGTCAGTTCAACAAGGCTTACGGTGAGCTCGCTAAGGGTATGCGCGTTCTCGATCAAGGCATCAAGGCGTTCAACGATGGTTCGTTGGCTACGATGAACGCAGCTTTTCAGAAGGCAGTTTATAATGCTGCCAAACTGACGAGATCGAGACTTGACCGTACTTCAGCGAGCTACAAGAAAGACAGAGAGGAAATGACAGCCCTTATGGACGCTACCCAGCAATATTATGCGTCCATACAAACTGACACGCAGAAAGTGCTTGACACAATCAGCAAGGGTGGAAAGGTATCTCGCCAGGCACTTACCGAGGAGTTACAGCAGCAGAAGGAACTTCTCAATGTCCTGTCTGAAAAGGACAGAGGTTATAAGCGTACGGTTGAGCAGGTGGCCACTCTTGAGTATGAGCTGAAGAAGATGGGTGGCAGCTATGAGTTTGTGCGTAAGCATATCACCGACACCAAGCGCGTGTCGAGCGAAACGTTGCGCACGATGTACACGGAGTTGGAGCAGACCAACCGCGCGGGAAAGGTCAGCACGAGCATCATGCGTGAGAACAAGCAAGCCATGAAAGAGATTCGTGCTGAGCAGGAGCGTCGTGTGCAAAAAGTGCTCGGTGGCAACCTCGGTCGTCAGAGCGAGGGCGACATCCGCCAGGCCATTGCCAGCGCCAAGGAACTGATACAAGTTTATGGCACGTCGAGCAAGCAGGCGCAGACGTTGGCCGCGCAGATTGTCAATGCCGAGTCGTATCTAAAGACCGTCGGCGTGGAGGGCGCCCGTGCTGCCCGTCAGCAAGCCGATGCCGCACTACAGGCTGCCGATAAGTATAAACTCATGCAGGACCGCATGAGCAATATCACCAAACTCTCACGTGGAGCGTTCACCGAGACACAACGCTTTTGGCAGGAGCAGCTCGATGGCTCGAAGCGTGGCAGTACGGCCTATAAGGAGGCGGAGCGCAATCTGAAAGCACTTGCCAATGAACAGCAGCGTCTCAACACACTCCAGTTGCAAAAGAGCGCCAAGCAGTTGGAACGGAAAAATCTCGGACTATTGTCGGAGAAAGAGCTGCAAGCCTCCATCGCTGCCGCCAAGCAGCTTGCTCAGTCTATGAAGCCGGGCGATCAAGCCTACAAGGACCTTGTGAATAATATCATGCGTGCCGAGAAGTACGTCAAGGAGTTCGGACTGGAGGGTCAGCGCAGTTCCCGTATGGCTGTCGAACAGATGCAGGCTATGAACGACCGCATGAGCCATCTCTCCAAATTGTCCGACGGTGCGTTGGAGGAAACCCGTAAGTTCTGGCAGGCACAGATGGATGGTGCTGAGCGTGGCAGTAAGGCTTACAATACTTTCAAGGCCAACATGGATGCCGTTATCGCCCGTCAGCGTAAGTTGGTGCAGACGCAGAACCTTGCGTCCGCTAATAAACTCATGGGCGGCACAAAGGCACTGCAGGTCATGGGCGAGGATGAAATCCGCAAGGCTATCGCTGGCGCCCGTGAGTATCAAAAGACATTGCAAGCTGACAGCAACGTTTATACCAGTATATCGAAATCCATCTTCACTGCCGAGGAATATCTGAAGCAATATGGCATCGAGGCCGACAAAGCCAAACTGAAAGAGGAACAGCTGAAGGCTACGATGACCTCCCGCATGACCACTCTGATGACTCTCTCAGATTCCGCCCTTGCCGAGACCAAGAAGTTTTGGCAATCGCAGATGGAGAGTGCTGAGCGCACATCGGATGAATACAAGCAAGCTGCTGCCAACCTTGAAAAGATTGCGCAGGTAGAGCAGACCCACAAGGCATCATGGGGTATGCGCGTGATGGCAAAGCCCGAAAACTATGGTGACGCTGAAATCCGCCAGGCTGTGAAAGCGATGGAGGAACTGCGTGACGCGCAAGCCCACGGCTCTAAGGAGTGGAACCACTACAACAGTCTTGTAGAACAGGGTAAGAAGTATCTGCAAGAGTGGGCGCAGGTGGACAGCGTTGTCAAGTTTGAAGGTCAGATGCAGAAGCTGACGACCCTCTCCGATTCTGCTTTGGCCGAGACGAAGAAGTTTTGGCAGGGGCAAGTGGACAGTGCCGCCAAGGGTAGCAACGAACTGAAACAGTACCAAGTCAACCTCGATAAGGTTAAGCAGGAGGAAGCCGAGCGCCGCCAACTCTCCAATGAGATGGCGGTGCAGAAACTCGGTGGCAACCTCGGTCAGTTGAGCGAGAGCGAGATACGCCAGGCCATCGAAGCCGGCAAACAACTCATTCAGACCTATAACACCGCAGACCCTGCTGCAAAGAAATTGGCTCAGCAGATTGTCAATGCCGAGCAGCACTTGAAGCAGTATGGCCTCGAAGCTGAGCGGTCAGCCGTGAGAGAGCGTGAAGCTGTGAAGAAAGCGGCTGACGAGCGTGCCAAAGCTAATCAACTTATGGAGTCGCAACTGCAAAACAGCAGCAGTCTCACGGCATCGGCGTTGAAGGCGCAGGAGAGCTATTGGAAGCGACTGATTGATGATCCTAAGACAGCAGCGTCAAGTCTGTCACAATATAAAGCCAACCTCGACAAAGTACATCTCGCACAAAAACTGATGATGGAGGATGCCGGTGGTAAGGCGCTTAGCTTCTTCCGTAATGGTACGGGCGATGCGTCCGCCGAAGAGATACGCACGCAAGCCGAGGCATTGAAGAAATACCGCGACTCGCTGCCGCAACAGACCAACGCAGATGTCATCCGCGAAATCAATGGGTATTTGGCACAAACGGGACAGGCTGCACAAGGTGCGGCTGGGCCGATAATGTCGTTGCGTGACGCTTTCCGTATGGGATTGCAGGGTGCTGCCAACATATTTAAGGGTACACCCGAACAACTCAAACAAGCCAAGCAGGTACTGGAAGAAACATTGGCGACTACTGAAAAAGGCTCGCATAGATACGAGCAACTCCGTCGCGCCCTCGACGGTGTCGCCCTCGAAGAAAAACGTGTTGGAGGTGTCACCAAGGAGATGCAGGCTGTTCTCGACGCTCCCAAGGGTCGTTCCTTCAACGAGCTGAAGATGGCCGTGGAGCAGGGTCGCAAGGCGTTGAACGACATGAGCCGTACTACCAAGGAGGGTCAGAAGGCGTATGACGAGCTGGCCGAGAAGGTGCGCAATGCCGATTTGGAGATGAAGAATCTCGGCAATGAATCCAAGGGTACCACGAGTGCGTTTGAGAAGGCTGTGTCACGACTGAAGAACTATATCACGCTGTATATGGGTGCCGCCGTGGCCATCCAGAAGATTAGTGGTGCCATGGGCGACATGATGACCCTCTCCGACAAGATGGGTGAGGTGCGAAAGACAACAGGATTCACGGCGGACCAGGTAGGACGGTTGTCTGATAATCTTGCCAAACTCGATACACGTACCCCTATTCAAGACCTTATGGATATGGCCGCCGCCGCCGGTCAGCTCGGTTTGCATACCGAGGAGGACGTGCGTGGCTTCACCGAGGCTGCCAATATGTTGCACGTTGCTCTGCCCGAGTTGGGTGAGGAAGGTGCTACGGAAATGATGAAAGTGGCTTTGGCAACGGGAGAAGTAAATAAGATTCGCAAGCAGATGGAGGACGGTACCGTAGAGGGTTCGTCGGCTACCGCCGTGGCCATGGAGAAGATCGCGTCTACCATCGACCGTCTGCGTGCCACCACTGCTGCCGCCGCCCAGCCTGTTGCCGACTTTGTGAAACGTGTCGGTGCCGTGGGTGCGCAGAGTGGCATCACCGTGGACCAAGTAGCCGCCCTCGGTGCCACCGTGGACGAGCTCGGTATGGGTACCGAAATGGCGGCCACGGCAATCTCCAGAATGATACCGGCTATCAAGAACCATGCGTTTGATATTGCGCGGGCTATTGGTGTTACGCCAAAGACCATCCGTGATTTATATGATAGTGGTAAGGCTATGGATGTCATTCTGATGATTCTGCAACATATCCACGACCAGAATTTGAATCCAGACGGTATCGAAAAACTATTAGGTACGGGCGGCATGGGCGAGATTATGAAGGAACTCGATCAGCAGGGTGCTCGTGCAGGTATTGTATTCGCCGGTCTTTCCCAGAATGTTGGCGAATTGCGTAAAAACCTCGGTACGGCTAAAGAAGCCTATGCCGATAATATTGCCATTCAGCAGGAGTATGACAAGATGAACGATACAACTGCTGCCAGATGGGAGCGTTTAAAGAATCAGCTTCAAGAGTTTTTCGTTAATGATTCCTCTCAGCGGTTCTTTGGCGGTATCATCAGCGCTTTACGTGTATTGGTCAATTTCATTACCGATGATGGGCCTATTGGCAGAGCCTTACGATATACGGTTGTTTACCTCGCGATGCTGAAAGCGAAGTGGACTGAAGCTATCGGCTCTGGTATCATGTATTTGGGTAAACTCATCTTTACTACGAAAGCCTCTACTGTTGCGTCAACCGCTGATGCCACAGCTAAAGCCTTCGAGACTACTTCAACCGTTGCGCTCGGAAATGCTAATGCTACCGCGGCAGCTAAGACGAATCTATTTACAACTGCATGGCGTAGGCTGAACGCAGCGCAAAAGGCGAATGTAATCGCAGCTGTAGCAATGGCTGTCGTATTCCTGACGATGACTGCGATAAAGTATGTTAGGCAACTTACTTCGATGACAAGAGCTCAGAAAGAGCTAAATAAAGTCCAAGACCAAGCAGAAGTAAAAGCGGCGGAAGAAAGTGGCCGATTGGAGAATCTGAGAAAAATCGTTAATGACAACACAAGGTCGGTGAAAGAAAGGAAGGCGGCTATCCTTGAGATACAGAAAGCCGTACCTAACTATATTGCTACCGTGAATGGAGAGGGGAAAGCCTATAAGCGAAATACGGCGTTATTAACAGCCTATATTAATAAACTCAAGGAAAAGGCTCTTGTTGAGGGAGCTAAAGAAGAAATGCAGTCTTTGGGTAAAGAGGTAGCTCATACAACGGTAGAAATTACCAAGCAAGAGAAAGCCATTAAAGACCGGAGTAAGGAAGCAGCTGGTGCTATGCAAGCGAGACCACAAACTTCGCAAGGAACCGCTGCCCCCGTAAGCGTACAAGCACGGGCTGCTGCGTCGATGGAAATTTTGGGAATGAAATCAAAGTTGAGAAGTCTGCAAAACAAAAACCGTGAGGCCAACGACGCATTACAGGCATTGCAAGACAGCTTCGGAAACCAAATTGCCGAAAGCGACCTTGCGAACTCTCTTGGTAAAAAAGGAAACGGGAATGGCAACGACAGTGGTATTGGCGGCGGAGGTGGTATCAGCGGCGGTGGTGGTGGCGGCACCGACAAGAATAACCCATGGGGTGCTAACCCCGATGCCGCATCCACCAACTGGTCGAAGATGAACGGCAAGGATCTCGTTGCCCGTCGCAAGCAGATGAACGAGTTCGTGCTGGCTCTCCAGGGTGACACCGATGTGGAGAGCGTGCTGAGTGAGGATCCGGCATTGATGGCAGCTATCAAGAAAGGAGCAGTGAAGAAAGATGCTGACAGCGTGATGGCATGGTATGACAAGCAGCGGTTGGCTATCCAGCAGGTGCTCCACTCCCGTGCGCTGTCCAACACTGGCAACTGGCAGGACCCGAAGCAGGCGCACAAGCGGGCGAAGTCCATCAGTAAGCTCGTCAAGGACGACATGGCTTACTACATGGACGAGCTCGATGCCTACTACACCGAACAAAAGTCGCAGATTGAGGACGCGCAGAACAGTGGCGAGATTACCGAGGAAGAGGGTTGGCGGCGGATGTTGCAGAACGAACAGGTGTATCGTCAGAAGCGCGCTGAACTGCAACAGCTCTACTCTAAGAACAGCAAGGAGGTGACGCAGCAGGAAGCCGACACCATCTATGAGATTCTTGCCGACCGCACAGGTGACAGCGTGGCGTTCATCAAGTCGAATATCGGTACCACGGTGAACTTGATTAAGCAGGTAGGCGACAAGAGTGCTCCTGCTATGCGCAAGATTTATGGCGACCTCGACAAGGGTGTTGAACAGGATTTCTTGAAGATGCGTGCCGCCGTGAAAAAGCAGCTCGACGCCATTGAGGAAATCGTCAGCAAGGAACGGCCTTTTGACGGCATTGTCAAGAATCTGCGTCAAAACGTGGAAAAGATGGGATTGCTCTATACCGACCTTGACAAGCGCAAGGAAAAGATTCTGCTCTCCGGCAAGGGTTATGGCAGTGACGAGATGCAGAACCTTAATGCCGAATATGGCACACAGCGCAACCCTCGACTCACGTTCCTCCTCCAACAGAGTGAGGATGCTTATCAGATGACATGGGAGCGGCTTGTCAACAACATGCGGGTGAGTGGCTTTGGCGATTGGGCCGACGCCATCCTTAACAACGAACATGCCGAGGACATGAAGGAGGCGTTGCTCGCCCAGCTTCGCACGGTTTATGATACTGTTCAAGACGCTATCAAGAGAGAGGCGTCGGAGGTAAAAAAACAGGTGGAGATTACTTGGAACGACACTACTGTCGTCGGTGACATAAGCATGAAGCAACTGTATGAGAAAGCGTCCTCGGCGTTGGGCATGGAGCAAAGCAGCGTCTCGCGTGCCAACTCGCTTATCAATGCAGGGCCAGCCTCCGGGCGAGTCGCTGACCGTCTCGCCATCAAGCAGATGCAGATTCAGCTGAATATGCAAGATCATTATTACGCCCTCGTGCGTAAGACAGGACAACAGCGCATAGACGACCTTGAAAGGCAAGCTAAACTGAAAGAGGAACAGGGTGAAATGGATAAAGCCGAACAGCTCCGTCTTGATGCCAAGCACGCCAAGATGAGCCTGAACCTCACTCTCTCTGAAGAGGAAGCCGACCTCGCCAAGCAGCGCGCCGACCTCGCTGCAAAGGCGGAGGAAAGCGAGAACCGCCTTTATACGTCTTTGAGGGAATGGGGCTCGCTGCTGTCCAGTTCCGCTAAGAGTGTGTTTGAAGCGAGTGTGACGGGCGAGGCCGACTATTACAACAGCCTCGCCAAGATGCGCCTAACGGGTGAGGGCAGTGCCGGGGGCACTTATATAATAACCGAGCATGCGGGCACGAAAGAAGCCGTGTCTCATTATGAGAGTCTCGATGGCGAGGACGCCTTAAAGCGACAGCTTGAGATTGAACAGAAGAACGCCACGGCTGACGCGTGGAAGAAGGTGATGGACGACGTCAACAGTAAGATAAACGAACAAATCACCGACTGGATGAACGCGGCCATGCAAAACCAAGCCGTGGACAACAACACCTCGGCGTTGATTGCCAACACCGAAGCCCTGTATGCTACGCGCCCCGTGGAGAGTAACGATTTCACGAACCTTGAACGAAATCTTGAGGGCATGGCTGTGGACGCGTTGGGTAACATAGTCTACCCTATCAACCCTGTTTCTCCTGACGACGTGGAAAACCCTTATCAAGATGAGAATAATCCATCCACATGGCAACGCGCCAGTCGTAAACGTGCGGGGTTACCGGTGAATGAGAATCCTTTTGACAACACACAAGCAAACAGCGCAAAAGAGCCGGACGACCAGTGGCAGTCTCCATGGCCTGACGAAACGCAAGATGGCTGGAACGGCAAGTCGTGGTCGATGGGCACCTCAGATGAGCAAGTGCAGAACATCACCGAACAGAGCCAACAAATTGCCGACGCGCAGATAGCCGCTTCCAACGGGTCTGCCAAGGTACAAATCGCCAATAACAATAAAATCATTGCTTCCACTAAAAGCGTTAACAAGGCAAACGAAGAAGGCACCCGCAGTGCTTTCGCCAAGATGACACAAGCCGCCAATCTTTACGGCACCGCCTACCAAGCAATGAGTAATAACAACTTGAGCACCTCGCAGAAATTTCAGATGTTCGCTGTGCAAGCCGCTGGCCAAGCAGCCATAACAATGCTGACAACCGACTTGTTCCAGCAACAAGCTAAGCAAACGGTGCAGATGCCTGGAATCCTCGGCAAGTTGTTGGGTGAGATGCCATATCCGGCTGCAATAGCAACTTATGCCGCCGTGACTGCTCTAATGGGCGGTTTGATGGCCTTGGCCGTAAGTCAAGCGTCAAAGAGTAAATCGCAAATCGCTCAAGCAACTGGTGCTAACGTTTCCGCCGGTCGTCTCTCCACGGGTATGCTGACCTATGCCGAGGGTAACGTCAATGAGTTCACGAACCCGTCGTCGCTTACCCCTGGGCAGCGATACAACGTGGATGCCGCCGATGGTAAAACGTATCGCGCGCGATATATGGGTGCGAACCCAACTACTCACCTCACCAACGGCCCAGAGTTCCACCTTGTCGGTGAGCGTGGCCGTGAGGCGATTATCGACGCCAATACGACACGCCGACTCCAGATGAACGACACGGGAATATGGCAGGCAATCCAGACGCTCTACAATGGTGGCCGTGTGCGTGCTACCCGTCAGCGTGGCGGTGGCATGAGCAACTTTGCCGACGGTAACCTCGATGAATTTGCCGATGGCGCGAGCGCACAAGGCTCTGCTGGCTCAGCACAACCTGCATTCACCGATATGCTTGCGGCCATTCAAGCAAGTCTTGACCGTAACAGCGAGGTTATGGAGAAAGCTGTCCGCAATGGTATCAAGGGTGTCTTTAATGTCTATGGCAAAGGTGGAATAATAGATAGTTATGACACGGGCAAGAAAAATGTAGGAAGATATGGAGAAAAATATTGATTTAGTAGTTCCGATGGTGTTTCCCCAGGATGCGGACTGGCTCAGCGATTATCGCCGTTACCACGGCGATGACGCTTGCGCCAACGTCCGTTTCCGCTCGTGGGAAACGGAAGAGTTGTTGGTTCGTTGTTGCATGAAGTATATGCCGTGGCTCCGTACCATCCATATCCTTCTCGCCCGTGAGAGTCAGGTGCAGCCGTGGATGTCGCGCTACGACAAAGTGCATATCGTCTTTCATCGTGACTTCATTCCGGAGAAGTATCTTCCTTGCTTTTCCTCGCCCTGCATCGAGATGTTCTTAGGTCGCATACCGGGGCTGTCGGAAAGGTTTGTCTATGCCAACGATGACATGTTTCCGCTCTCACCTTTACAGCCGTCCGACTTCTTTCTTGACGGTCGTCCGTGTGTCCACTTCAAAGAAAAACTCTTTCCCGATGTGCCGAATATCTTTCATCGGAAATGTCTGAATCAGCAGAACATGATTGGCAGACCTTTTGGTAGACACTATGTGCGCACCTGGCTGACGACGGGCCATTCCTATGCGCCCATCCTCCGCTCTGCTTGCGAGGCGGTATGGCAACGGCATGGCGAGGAGATAGAGCGGTGGATGAGTCCTCTCGTTCGCACCGAGCATTCGTTCAACCAGTACATCTACTTGCTCTATCAGCACTTCGCGGGTCTTGACATCGACCATGCCCCGCTTATGCAGTACGCCGACGAGGACACGCCCACCGCCGACCTCCCTGCACTCATCAACGACCCGATGGCTGGCGTCGTCTGTCTCAATGACAATGAGAATATCGCGGATTGGGAATCACGCGCTAAACTCGTGCGTGAGACGATAACCGCAAAGCTATGCGGTCGCACAACCGCAAAACGCACGGTGGGCATGGGAGCATAGAGAGACGTGGGAGTGATACTGGTCGCATCAATTCCTTTCCTTTGGGCGCCCATATCACTCGCGCAGGCTCTCGGCTTCAATACGTGCGGTGTGAGTGATGGCCTTCAGCCGGGTAAAAACTTCTTCACCATAGCGGTTCTTTATGCTGTCGGGATAGTGTGGGTCGTCAACGGTATTGGTGGAGAGGTTCGTGGTGATGATAAGGATGTTGCCAGTATGCTCGGCATTGTCGCACAACTCGTAGAAACTCTGGTCGGTGTCGCCATAGTGTTTGCGTGGCTCCTTGCCGAGGTCGTCGATGACGACGATGCGCTCACGCTTCAGCTCTTCGAGACGGTCGTGCAGGTCTGTTGCCCTGACACTGACAACGGGCCGGCCTATCAGTATCGGAAGAATCTTTTGACATATCAATGTTTTTCCCACCCCCGAATAGCCGAAACACAACAGTCCCCGGTTGTCGTTGTCGGTCAACCATCGGACGATATGCTCATAACCCGGTAGCCATGTGACAGGTTTATCCTTCAGATAGTATTTCAAACCATCTTCCAACCGTTCTCTTGCGTTGTCGATATGGATATGGATTTTACCCTGTCCTACCCCACCCGACTGCCGTTGCAGGTAAGCAGCCATATCAGCGAATGACGGCTCTTGCGGAGCTATATGGTAGGACAGCACCACCTGTTCCTTAAAAGTGGCCCGCAGAGCCTCATTGAGCGTTTCCAGTTGGTGCGTCTCGAGGTACTCGTACACATACTTCGACGGCACGTTGATACGCAACTGACGTTTGTCGGCATCATAGCTCTCAAACTTCACGTCGCCGTACCAGACGTTGAACCAGTGGTCGTACTTCTCGCCCTTAGGGTAACGGTCACGGATATAGTTAAGGCACTGCTGCCAGAGGGCGGTATAATTGGGTTTCGTTGTTCTTACCATTCGTTCAAAGATTTATCGGTTGGTTGTTTTATCGGCTTTGTCTCTTCCTTTATCTCGACGGCATCAGCCGGTTTACAGTCGAGTTTTTTCTGCATGATACTTTTCCCCAAGTCGGTCATGTGGATGCGGAACACGATATTTTCGGGAGTGCCACACCGCTTGCCATGCGGATATTCCAGTTCATAGTCAAAGGTACAGTCCACACGGTCGGCAGCTTTATCAATTTCCTTTTTGGCCACGTCGAGCACACGACGCTTGAAGTCATAGACCTCCGGGTATTTCTCTACTGACAGCTGCTTTGTGTCGTTGTCATAGCTTGCGAGCAAAATCTTGCGAAGTTTCTGATAGGAAATTTTCCAGGTGCCGAGTCGTTTGTTGGCATTGATAAGAAGATATATGCGCCCCGAATAGCCACTTCTAAAGAGGAATACAGCATCTTTGAGATAGCGGTGGTAGGGAATGATGTTGAAAAGGTCGTGTGCCGTTTCCGGCAACATCCGTAACTTGATGCTGTCACGTCGCTCTACCCTACCCTTTGTCTTGACGGGGATAGTTACCTTGTCAAAAACCACCGTGTACTCGACGTATTTCTTTCCATGTTCGTCGGTCAACTCTTTTGAGTGGATAATCGACTGCATGGCGAGAGCTGCTTTGTCAATGTCCTCATAGTGTGATGGCTCCACGCCCAACTCGGAGTATTTCACCTCAAACGTGAGGTACTTCGTGTGTCCGTTCGGTAGCGGCGCGAAGTCGGCATCCGTGAACAGCTCCCCGGTGAATCCACCCTTTGCTCTCTTCTGAAGAGCACTGGCGATACGCTCTTGCAGCTTCTCCATGATCATCGTCTGTATGCGCGTCTGTAACATCGTCATTTCCCCATTGAGATAGGTGAATGTGATAGGCTGCGTAATCATCTCACGCTGTTCTACAGGCACACTGTTGACAATCTCTTGTTTGAGCTGCTCGGCCTTGCGAGTCTTTCTTGCCATAATAGTAGCTTTTTTAATGTGGTGAACACCAACGTGTTGTAGCTTCATTGGTGTTGTTACACAGCAAAGTTACTAATTTGTCGGTAAACTAACAAGTGTTTTCTTGTTTATTTTCAGCAACTTGCAAAATATTAACACTTGAAACTTTATAATCAAGTTACTTTCTTGTCGGAGAAATGCGGCGTACTGCAATGGTAGAAAGCTATGAATCTGTCCCCACTTCCGTTTTTGTCCGAAAAGCTATTAATCTGTCCTCAAAAGCTGTTAATCTGTCCTCAAAAGCTGTTAATCTGTACTCAAAAGCTGTTAATCTGTCTCCACCTCCGTTTTTGTCGGAATAGACCTCCGTTTTTGTCGGAATAGACCTCCGTTTTTGTCGGGAAATACTTCCGCTTTTGTCGGTAAAAAGCTACGGTTTTGTCGGTAAAAAGCTACGGTTTTGTCGGTAAATACTTCCGCTTTTGTCGGTAAAAAGTTACGGTTTTGTCGGTGAACTGCACGGCTAATCTTTGATTATCAGTAAGTTACACGTGCCTATAAATATATAATATGTATAGTAATAAATAAAATAAATAAAGAGATTTTTTTAGTTCCGTTTTTGTCGGAAAACTATAACTCATTGATAATCAAAGTGGTCGAAAAATCACAACTTTCACGACAAATACGTAACTATGTAATTATCAGACTGATAACGGAAATGTGGATTTGAGGACAGATTTATAACTTTCCGTTGGAGACAGATTTATAACTTTGCGGACAGATTTATAGCTTTCCGACAAATCCGCAGGTCTTGATTTCCCGACAAAAACGGAAGTCGTACAAAAATGGAGATCTCTCTTTGCTTAGGCAGATTTCCGACAAAAACGGAAGTGTCGGCTATAGATGTGAGCGCCACAACAAAAAAACGGCAAGGAGCGTGGCTCCTTGCCGTTGAAGTGTCTGGTGTGGTGATGTACGCCCTACCCTACTCCGTCACCACGGTGTCCACCGGTTCCTCTGTGGGCGGTTTGTGTGTCGGCTTCTGACGCGTGAAGATACGTCCTTCGATGCGCATGGTGTTCTGCTCAGGATTGTAGGAAGCAGATTGGTCCTCACCGTACCAAAGACTGCCAGTGGTGGTGTTAACGTAGGTGAACTGATGCATCTGCACGCCTTGCCCCTCGATGGTGTACTTGAAGTGGGCAATAACGTCCCAGCTGTCGCTGTTAGACCATCCGGTGCCGTCCGACTCGAACACATACGAAACGCGGTCGCAATACCATGTTCCGATGATTTGATTCTTGTAACGTTGCGATCCGTCGTCCTCTTCGTCGTCGCTGCTGCTGCACGCGGTGAAGCTGATGGCCATCATGCTCAGGAAGAGGAGCATGAGGATAGTAAATAATTTTTCTTGTTTCATTTGTCTTGATTGTTTACTTCTTTTCGTATGTCGTAGTTATCTGCTCGGCCATATCGCGGAAGCGTTGATAGTCGGCATCATTGATTTCCCCAGCGGCATGCAGTCCGTCAAGGATGAAGAAATAGAGCGCACGGTGCTTGGGCGTGTCCTTGTTGATGCAATAGCGTTGCAGTGCCACGAACACCTCCTTGGGCATGATGGTCGTTGCCTTCTTGGTTGCTATAGGCTCTCCCCCACCCCGCCCCAAAGTTGAGCTCTGCGATGGAGTTTTCACAGGTTTTGCTGGCTCTCTGGTCATTCCTGCCAATGGTATGTTTTCTGCGCTTGCCAACTCTGCGTCTATTCTTGCGTTTAGCGATCTGCGCTGCGGTTTTTCTTTCTTGTTCATGTCAAATGTTTTTTGCGGTTGTTTATCTGTGCGACCACACAACTATGCAACCACATAGTTGCACATACGTGTGTTTTAGTAACTGCCCAACTGCTCAACTATGCGGTTATGTAGTTAAGTGGTTGCATATTATTGCAGTTATGCAGTCGTGCAGTTGCATGGTCGTGCGGTTGTGTTACTTTCCCCACTTCTTGATATACTCTTCGGCAAGGTTGGTGAAATCTTCCTTGGCACGTCCTCTGCCTTTTTGGTAGCTGAAGATGTCGTGGCAGATACCGGGCCGTTCGTCGTAGTCCCGGTCTTGCGAGTTGGGCACATCGTTAGTACGGCTGATGGTCGTCTCGAAAACGTCTCCCTCCTCACGCAGTTGTTCCTCGAAACTCCGTGCGCTTACCAGTCGTCGGTCTTTCTTGGTGAGCAGGATACCGTGGATTTGCAGGGATGGATTGCTCACCTTTTTAATCTTCATGATTTTACCGATGGTCTTGACATAGCCGTCAACGGCCAACGGCTCCAGTTCAACCGGTATGATGATACCCGTGGCCGCGCATATCACGTTGACCGTGACTCGGCTCATGGCAGGCTGTGTGTCGATGAAGATGAAGTCGAAGCTGCTTTCCCACTCTTTCAAGCCCTCGCCCGTGTGGTCGTCTATAGGTTCAGCGAAGAGCATCTTCAACACACGCACGGGGTCTGTCACCTCAGAGCTGTTCAAGTGGATGTCGGCGTCTTCCATGCGCGGAGATGACGGCGTATAGTACAACCCTGTCTCATTGCGATAGACGGGGATGTTCTGTCCGAGGCATATCGCATTGAAGATAGTCGGCTCGCCAGGTTTGGTTCGCGTGCCCTCTCTTGTCGTGTCCCATCCTACAGAGAGCGAGAGGTTGCATTGAGGGTCAGTGTCGATGACAAGCACGTGGTAGCCTTTGCGCGCGATTGCCGCAGCGAGGTTCAATACCGTGGTGGTCTTCCCTGCCCCACCCTTGTTGTTGCTCACGGCAACTATGTGCCGGAGATGTGTAGATTTTACCTTACTCATAAATGTAGCTTTATATAAAATATGAATATGCGCAGATGTGCGACCGCAAGTTACTGCAATTATGCGGTTGTGCGACTGTGTAACCACAAAATCGAACGGTCTTGTTTTGTTGTAGCGATGCAAAGTTATTGAAAATTCTGCAACCGCACAACCGTGCGACCGCAAAACCGCATAATATTAAACATTTTTAATAATGAGAACTCTTGCCCTTGCCCTTGCCTACTTGTCACGTCTGTATTATCTTTAGCCCATAAAACAATTATATACTATCAATATGATATACCGGATAGCGTCTAACGAGTGGCTTAGAAGAGTGAGCAACATGACGGAAGGCGAAAAGCAAGACCTCTCTAAGAGGGTAGGGGAGTGGCTGAAGCGGGAAGCCAATATCCTTTTGCCAAAAGCCAATGAACCGTCGGCGAGGATAATGAGCGTTGAGCAAGTGTGCGGTGGCTGGTCTACCGACGCCCAAGACGCCTTCAACGAGGGCGTGCGCCTAATGACTCCCTTTGCGGGAATTGTCGACACGTGGCTACCCACTATGATTTATACCAAGGCTGCCAAGCGCAGCATACACCGTATTATAGATGTCCTCACACAATGTCTGCAAAGACCAGGAGTAAAGCCAACACCAGGGCATGATACCACGTTGGTTGCACAACCGCAAAGTTGCACGGTCGAGCAACCGCAAGACAGCACAACCGCAAAAATAAACACTGTCGTCACTGAGGTTGGGGCAGTTGTCCCTCGCCCGAAGCATATTGACCAATACGCACATTTGTTACCAGAGGAGACGCGGAAGCGTGCGGCTAATTATGGTCAGATGATGAAAGACCTTGGAACTGCTCGCGGAAACATGCGGTTGCTCATGGATGACGCTGGAGCCACGGCTACAGAAAGGGAGCGATGGGCAAAAACTGCCGTGGCACTCGACAAGGGAATTGGTGACCTCAGAAGGGAGCTCGATAAAGAATGGGATAAAGTGGCGAGCACCGGACGTGTTGTCGTGGATGATTTAGGCATGGCGCATGTCCTTGACGAGAACGGCAAGGTGGCGGATGAGACACGAACTCCGAGTATTGACAAGGGACAGGATGGTGAACGTCAAACAAGACACAAAAAGAAACGCGCGCCATCGAAGATATATACCGACGAGGAAAAAGCCGCACGTGTTAAATACCTCCAAAAGTGGCTGCGGGACCCAAGACCTGCCGGCACGCCTGAACATAAGAAACAATGGAAAGAGAACGCTAAAGAACTGATAGGGCTCGGCGTGGAACTTTCTGAGAGCATGAAAAAGACTGCTGCGTATTACAAAATCAGAATTCCCAAGTAACAAATCAAGCAACCGCCCAACCGCACAACCACGCGGTTGCATAATCAAGAACATAGATTTTAAGAGACATGACATTCTATTCAATAGTAGAGCATTGGTGTTCACGGTACATGTATATGCTGCATAATCCGAACAATGGGAACATACGGTTCATGTTCACCGACTCGTGGAAGGGAGTGGTTGAGATGGCCAAAGGCATAAGTAACATGCAGTCGCCATGTGTCGTGATGGAGAGCACCATAGAGAGCGACAGAGGCTCAATCCGCAGGCCAGAGTTCAATTACCCGGTTTATTTCTTCGTCCGAGCAAACAAGATGGCAGACGGCAATGACGCTGCCGTGGCAAAGCAAGAGGCGTTGCATCATGCCCGCAACTTCGTGGCGTGGCTCCTCGACAAGCACGACAAAGAAATAAACGAGGGGAAGATGGATGGCGACTACGCGCGTATCGCCCTCGACGATACCGACGTTTCTTATCAATCCGTTGGACCTTTGGAAAACGGCTGGTTTGCCGTCCTCGTACAGTTCACAAGAGAAGAGCCGTTGAACCTATGCGTTGACAAGGGCTTATACGTTTAGCCTTATTCGAGTCGCATAGTCGTGTAACCGCATAGCCGCATAGTCGTGTAACCGCACAACCGTGTAACATAAAATCAAAAGGGAAAATCATGAGTAATGACAAGAAACCAACGTATGTGACGGATATTGACTCCGCAAAAAGCAACATAGAGACGATGGTCTTCTCATTTGTGAGTCGCTGGATGCCGTGGCCTAATTTCAACCTCGGTGTAGAGGTCATGGATGTAGGCCAACTTCGAGACGCCATGGGCATGCGAGCCACCATTGACATCGGAGACCCTTGGCCGGAAGCAGAGAGGATGCTTCTGGAACAAGGGTTCGTGTGGCACTGGTTAAATGGTCAGCGTGTCATGTACTTAAAAGAGAAAGACGGATATGTGGAGGAGACAGGATGGCAAGAAGCGAAACCTCTCTCCTTGAAGCCATCGCAAGAAGGTGATTAATTTGCATAACCGCATGGTCGTGCAACCGTGCGGTTGCACGACCATGCGGTTGCACAAAAGCGCATGTTTGCGAAACCGCAAAACAATAATCATAAAATTTCAAATTATCATGTACGAATCATCATTATCAGCAGAGCTCATGAAAAGCTCATTGCTCCATTTCCAAAGTGGCGTGCCAATCGATGACCTTTCCCTCCGTGCAGAACAGAAACGACGGTTGGCGAGGGTGGATCACGTTTATTGGCAGTGGCTGCGCAACCCGTTCTCCGTAGACTATAAAGGATTGCTTCGGCAGATTATCAAGAACAGTCACGCCTATGCCGACGCGCCGTCCGAGACTCACGCTTTGACCAAAGACGTGTTGCTCTTTAAGTTTATCCGTGACACCGTAAGCCCCATGAGCCGTAACGAGGCTAAGGTCAAAGTGCAGGTCGCCGCGGAGAAGATGTTGCGTATTGGCATGGAGACTGACAACGTGAACGCCCTCAACCTGGGTGGCAAGCGTCTCTTTGAAGTGGCGGGTCTCGACAAGCCAGAGGACAACAAGACTGACATCAATAAGGTTTCTTTTCTCCCGTCCGTGGTCGTCACGAACATCAAGGAGGTGGACGAGACAAAGGAGAACTATGACGACGAAGAGACGAAACGCATTGCCGCGAAATATGGTGCTTATGTGGACGACAAGCGCAAGATGGTGGAAGATGAAGTTGCCAAGATGGAGGCGCGTAGCGGCGAGGTTAAGGATAAACCAGGTGAAGTGATTAACGATGACGAGAGTAGGGACGAACGTAAGCAGGAGCAGTGACAAGCTTGAAGCTCGTATGCTCCCCGGCATGGAGGAGCAGGGGCAAGGCGGTGGCGAGGTGGATATTGTCGGCGACGGCGTACATAAAATCTACATGCATCGTGGCCAGCTTGACGTCTACAACTTTGGCGCGAGGAACACGAAAATACGCGCCGCGCGTGGTTTTGGCAAGACCTCTTATATAGGTTGCCACATGATGAAATGCGTCCTCGGCATGCCTCGCCAGATGGGTGGTTTTGTTGGGGCGAGCGCCAAACAGCTTTACACCCGTACCATGCCCAACGCGCTAAAGGTTGTCAACCAGTTAGGCTTCGAGGGATTTTATTTTCTTGGCCAGGCACCCGCCAAGCTCCATTGGGACGTACCTCTTGCCAAGCCGAGAGTGTGGGAAAACTGTGTTCACTTCAGCAATGGCGTGGTCGTGCAGATGCTCTCCATGGCTGTCAAGGGAAGCTCGAACGGTCTGAACCTCGCTTTCCTTATCGGCGACGAGACGAAATATCTCCCGTGGCAAAGGGTTAAGGAGGAGGTATTGCCTACCCTGCGTGGCGATTTCATGCCGTTGTCGGCACGCAAGGCAGAAGTCAAGCGGTGGGGCTACGGCACAGACCCTAAAATCAATCCTTACTATTGCAGTCAGTTATGGGTCAGCGACGCGGGACTGACGCAGAAACAATGCGAGTGGGAGAAAGAAAAAGACTATGAGACTAAAGACGTCAACGCACAGATTGCCGAGATGCTCGCGGAACTCAAATACCTGGAGAAGCATAGCCCGAAGACCGCCATTGCCTTGTCACGTAACGACAACTTCCTGCGCAAACTCAATCTTTTACGTTCCAAGTCTGAAGTCTTTTGGCAGTTTAGCAGCATCGAGAATATCGCCATGCTTGGTGGCGAGGCGTGGCTGCGCGACATGAAGCGAGAATTGCCAGACCTGATGTTCCGCCTGCAGATACTCGGCCAGCCGCCTGGCAAGGCTTCGGATGGGTTCTACTGCCAGTTCAGCGAAGAGCTTAACACCTATGAGAGTGCCGACTGTACGGATCTCATCCTCGACAAGTTCAGCCATAAGACAAAGGGACGTTTCCTCGACGCGCAACGGTGGCCTACCGATGTTGAATATATGACACTTGACATGGACGCCATGCAGAGCGCGGGAGAGGATTGCTCTTGCGACCTCGATTTGCGCTATGACGAGCCATTACGTATCGCCATCGACGCTGGCCACGACATGAGCTGCATGGTGGTAGGGCAGACTGTCAACTATCAAGGTAAGCCGAGCCTTCTCGTCATGAAAGAGTTTTTCGTGCAGGGCGAGGTGCGGTTGCGTGGCCTCGTGAGAGAGTTTACGAATTACTACCGTCCGTACCTCCGTAGAAGAAACAGCGCGGCTGGTGGGGCAGGGGAGGTCATCTTCTATTACACGCAGACCATCAAGCAAGGTGGAGCTACGGCTTATGCTGTAGAAGGCTCTGAAGATAGCCGCTTTGACAACGTCATGGTTTTGGAGCTGGAGAGCTATGGATGGAAAGTCACACGTGGGGAGTTCAGCGTGTGGCGTCATGAACGCAAGTGGCAATTGTTCTGCGACATCTTCTCCTTCCAGACTTCCCCGAGCGTTTACATCTGTAAGGAGAGCGGACGATGCCAGTATCTCCTTACCGCTATCAACAACGCTGGCGTGCTCAACAACTTCCAAAAGGATAAAAGCCTGGAGAAATACAAGAGTGCCGACGGCGTAGCCGGTGACCCACGTACACGTACCGACATCACCGATGCGTTCGACGATCTCGTTATCGGTGTCAAGATGGGAGCCGAGGGAGAAAGGAAAGTAGGAGGAAGACTGAGAGGGAGGTTCAAAAACCTTTTATTACAAAGCTGAGGGAAGAGAGGTCAGCCGCCCCTTTTACTCCTCCTCTGCCATTCTCTCCTCATGGCTTCTATGCACGTGTCGTCTATGTGGTAATCCTTGCAAAAGCTTTCAAGCATGTCTATTTGCGCGTATTTAGTGCCGAAATGGACTTTTCGGTATTCAGACGCATAGTTGCCCACTGACGCCCAAAAAGTCTCTCTGACGAGCCGTAGTATGGCTATGGCCTGTTGCTTCCCGAAACAGGTGTTGTTATCCCACGGACGTATTGCCCCATCCTGCCCTACGGCATAATCTGGGCACTCCACTGGCAGGTACTGGTCAAGAACCTCGCTGGTGATTCCGAACTCCTGTTCCATGCCCCATGGGTCCATCTCTATCCCTGCCGTCAGTGCCGCGTGCCACGTGTCACACATCACGTTGCCAGGCACGCCATCTCCAGGCAGCTCATCGTCGGTAGACATGAGCCGTACCTGTTCCATCCCGTCAAGACTCTTAATGTCAAGCACAGGAATGCCTTTCACGCTCTTTCCGTTTCCGAGAGCCATGCGAGCCCATCCTCGCATATAATCCGTGATACGTAGCCAGCAGATATGTCCCATCAGTTGTTATTGTAGCCTTTTGTTTGTCAGGTGCAAATATACGCAAAAAACCTGATAAGACTGTGCGTTTAAGGACTAAGATCTTTTTAAGTTGTCACCTAAACGTGCTTATCGCTTGATACGCATTGATAATCAGTGGATTATGAGATGCTTCGAGAAATCGGCTCTGCCTTTGTGGGAGAAAGTCAAAACCGTGGAACCGAGTTTTCTCCATTCAAACTATTTGAAAATCAAGCAATTACAAACCGACTGCTCACGACTTTAGCGGAATGTGTCATATTTGCCGAAACTTTCTCTCTCTATTATTTTTTATCGTACATATACGGAAAATTCCCCGCACCCCAATCAATAAAGGAATAGTGTTATAAAATAAGAAAAGAAGTTGATTATCAATTAGTTATATAATATAATATATATTTTAAGCGAAAATTTCAAATAAAAAAATAATAATAAATATATTCTATATACTAAAAACCGCGCAATTTTTTTTGTAAACCGTTGAAAATCAGCAATATACAAAAAGCAAAACGGAACTCACCAACTTAAACGGCAAAATACTTTATGCCATTTAACCGTCTGATTAACAATATATTATGTACTCTTGTCCGTTAGCTTAAATATCGGCTTGGGTCAATTTAAGTTGAAACAAAGTTTGTGGTCTTTGTGAATCTTCGTACCTTTGCATACGAGTAACACTAATTTTATTGGATATAAGACGACCTGCATCGTTATCCTCGTTTTCGACCGACGTTGAAACGAGATTATATCCGTCCGCGCCACTACTCCTGTTGTAGCTTTTGGGGGTAGTGGCGTTTTCGTTGACAACATTCTAATTCGTACATTATGTATAAACGCCCTTGCCTCGCTATCCGTGTTGCCTTATCTTTGTGACATAAAATTCATGTCATGAAGCAACTTGCATTATCAGAACTGCGGCGTGTTGCCGAGCGATTCACCGCCAACCACGAGCGCATGCCTTGGAGGGTGTGGTATGTGGCGGCATCCAACGGAGACTGTATTCGTGGTGAGGAAGTGGTCACACTTAGCGTTGACGTGCCACCTCATTGTCCAGGAGCCTATCCCTCACGGCTCGTCCAATTCACGCAAAGCGGCCAAACCAGAAGGCTGCGCGACTGCTGCATTATCAGGGCGGACGACTTCGAGCTGGTGGTATGATTGACAAGACAAGCGATACCACGGATATGCTGGATGACGATGATGACTTCGGTGACTATGATGAGTAGCTGTCATGGGGAGGCTTAGGAGGTTCAACGACAGGAGGCCGAGGTGTGGTGGTGTCGCCCCGAGGGAGCACTATGTGAGGAAGGGCGGCAGCTGGAAGGCTAAGATGAGTTTCCCGTCGAGGACAAGCGCTGACAACTGGGTGGCGATACACAGCTCTCCTGTGTTGACTTGGAAGGTGTACGAGTGTCCAGTGTGTCATAAGTTTCATTTAAGCAGTATAAGGAAAGAAGATACATGAGTAATACAACATACATGAATAATTATAATAGCTTATGAAGTACATGAGAAAAACGCCAGTAGAGGCTATCCAGTGGAACGGGGACAACCCGAAAGAAGTCTCTAATTTTATCAGTCCTACTACCGAGTCCTATTGTACTACGCTGGACGACCGTTACGGCAACCTTGATATATCCTACGCAGACCTTAAGGGGCGTAATTTTAATGTTGTCGTTCCTAAGTTCGGATGGGTTGTGAGAGATGGCAAAACCTTTCAGTTCTACAAGGATGCCACATTTAGAAAGACCTTTGGAAAAGTGCAGAAAGACGACTACAAAGGCATTGACAGGGAAGGCATGAGCAATATCCTCAAGGAGGCTCTTGACGGTCGTGATGAGTTCTTCAAAGGCTTTAAGGATGTCTTTAGATCAGCGCCATCTTTGGGCGCAGGACTATGTATCACCCCAGCCCATATAAAGATTGACAACCTTTACAAAGGCTATGAAAAGACCCACGAGGAAGTCAAGCTCTCTGATGGATTGAATGAGATGGCAAGCAACAAAGAGAAAGAGTACTCGCATGGCAAAACAAAAGGTATCGAATCCGACACCTTTGAGTCCGTTCTCAACGAAATGAGAGACCTTCACGCCAAGAAGAACAAGGACTACGGTGACGCGTTCCACAAGAGCTTCGAGGAGTTCGGTGTTACTGCCGGTGTTGTACGCCTTAATGATAAGATGGAGCGTGTGAAGAGTCTTGTGAAGAATGGCAAGGCGGAAGTCAAGAACGAGAGTCTGATGGACACGTTGAAGGACATGGCAAGCTATGCTGTCATGTTGTATGTGGAGCTGCAACACCATTTGTCCCACACGATTAGCAATTATTAATATCGTCAACAACTCTTTTTTTTGATTAGCTTATGGAACCGAAGAAGTACCTATACAGGCTTGCGCAGGCCGTATCGAAGCGCAGCGGCATCAGTATCGCCACTTGCCAGGTGGTGCTCCCCGCCCTCTTTGACGAGCTGCGGTATATGCTCTGCGAGGGCAACTACCGCTGCGTGACGGTGGAGAGCTTCGGCACCCTCACTGTCAAGGAACGGCCCAGCCGTCACTACCGCCGTCGCTTCCCCGACGGCACGAGTGAAATCATTGAGCTGCCCCCGAAACTCATAGTCAAGTTCCTCCCCACCCGCAACCTTAGGCATGAGGTGGAGACCTCCCACTTTGACCCCACCCGTCAGTCGTTCGTCATCCATCCCGACGACCATGGCATCCGCACCCGAAGGGCTGTGAAGAGCAAGGCGAAGAAGCGCGACACGTTCTTTGGCATCGACGGGTTCGTGAAGCGTGACAGTCCGGTACCGGAACACCCCAAGCGCATCCGCATCATCCGGGGAAAGGACGACACGAGCGAGTAAGCGGTCTTTGACACACAACTTTAGTGAACGTTTGGCCTTCCCAGCAACGGAGCGTCGGAGCAGTCAGCAAGGCTGATTCCGAGCAAACACCGTGCTGATTGCGAGCAAACAGCAAGGCTGATTTCTCAAGGCCCCTTTTCGGGGTGGTCGGAGCGCTTCGCGCTGCTTTCTATAGTAGGGGGCGCTGCGCTTGAAATTGTATGGGTCGCAGAGCTCCATTTGGGAGCGCTTCGCTTGAAATGGTATTTATAATTGTTATTTATAATTTTATTTATAATGGCTGGCGCGGTGCTTGCTACCGCATGGTAATCCTATCCGTGTAAGAGGGTGAGCAGGAAAATTATAAACTAAATTATAAATAAAAATTATAAACCAAATTTCAAGCCGTAGGCGACCCCTCCTCCGGCCTCCCGAAAATTATAAATCCAATTTCAAGCGAAGCGCCCATATAATAAGGGAGCACGGTAGAAAACAAAGTTTTGGCATATACGTTTAACACTTAAAAACAAAATATCTATGGCAAACATCAAGTACACCGTCAAGGAGAACACGGGGATAGCCCCGTGCCTTAGTTTGCCTTTTCATGAATAACCTATGACCGAGGAATTACTACAGAAAGTAGAACGGGCCTTGAAGTTGATTAAGTCAGCAGGTGCCGACGGCTCCGTCGTCGAGGTGTCCTACTCGGGTGGTAAGGACAGCGACGTTATCTTAGAGCTCACTCGTATGGCTGGCATCAAGTATAAGGCCATCTATAAGAATACCACCATTGACCCACCTGGTACCATCCGCCACGTCAAGGATGTGGGGGGGGTAGTAGTGCGTCCCAAGCAAACGTTCTTTCAGTGGATGGCCGTCAACGGTTTCCCCAACCGTTTTCAACGCTCATGTTGCCGCGTGCTGAAAGAGTATAAGATTCTCGACCGCAGCATACAGGGCATCCGTAAGTCGGAGAGCACTAAACGCAACAGTACCTATGCCGAGCCCACCGAGTGCCGAGTCTATGGTACGGGGAGTAAGCGTCAGACCGCCGAGGTCTTTTATCCCATACTCGATTGGACTGACGAAGATGTGGTTGCGTTTATCCGCGAGCGCAGTATTAAGGTGCATCCGCTCTACTACCGCAGCGATGGAACCATCGACCCCTCCCGACGGTTAGGGTGCATGTGCTGTCCGTTGGCTTATTACAAGAAGCGGATAGAATATTTCGAGCGATACCCCAATATGGTGAAGGCTTATTGTCGTGCAGCCCAGCGGTTCATGAATAGCCATCCCGACAACAAGACTGTCCGCAAGTATGCCGATGTTTATGAGTGGTTCGTCCGTGAGGTGTTCTTTGAACGGCAGAGCTATTGGGAGGATCATAAGAAAGTCACGCAGTACACCATCATCAACTATCGTGAATTTTTGGAGCGGTATTTTGGCATAAAGTTTTGAATATAGGTCTTTATTATTATAGGAATATAGGTGAAAGAAAAACATCTTATAAATGTTAAAAATGAGGGGCTGACAAAAAAAATTGCCGATTTGTTTGGTGGTAAAAGAAAAATGTCTTACCTTTGCAGCGCAAATTAAAAGCTACAACTATAATATGGTAAACGAAAAGATGAAAGTGTCGCAGGACACACTCTACAAGTATCTCACGGAACACGGTGTGATTATCTCCCGTTTGGCCGAAATGATGGACGTGAGTCCCGATACAGTCAGCGCCTGCTTTATCCATCGTGCCAACCGGCATGGCACTCCACGCTGTTTCACAGTTGAGAATATTCAGAAGCTCAACAATGCTTTGCTGATGTTCGCTCATAAATTACGTTCGTGTCTTTTGCGTTTTGGTACGGAGCAGGTATATACCAACAAGCATGGCCGCACCTACGACCCGGGGATGATTGAGCCTATCAACCGGTTGGGCGATTATCTTAATGCCACTGCCCTCTTTGGCCGTATGCTTGGATGGAGCAAAGGTAAAAAGCTGAACGTGTTTTCAGCACCTACGAGTAAGAACTATGGCAATATCAGTCAAGATGATGTTGATGTTCTCAATGTGGAGGTCATGTCCGTGGCAGGATTCTTGGAGAATGTAGAAGTAGTACCCGACGAAAATGCGTTTGATGGCAACTCTACCTCTTCTAAGGAATAAGAGACACCTTATTATATATATGTATTTGCTAAGGTAATATATTCTTGTTTCACTTTCGATAATAAACGGCAGTCTGCAATATATGCGGATTGCCGTTTGTTTTTTTGTTTCAAACGCTTTTAACGCATATATGTATGCGCCAAAAAGAATCTTTTTTTTTGATTTCGATAAAAAGACCCCGCGCCTCGCTACGCGGTGGGGGGGCTGCTCTCTCTCAGGCGGTGCGCATATATGCGAATGTAGTTACGTGTGTGTCGTGTGTGTCGTGTGTGTCGTGTGTGTCGTGTGTGGTTGGTGTGGTTGGTGTGGTTGGTGTAACCAGAGATGAACTTTTTTCACTTAATAGGTACGTGCGCGCGTTAAATATGTACGTGCGTATGAAGCACCAGTACGAAGTGTAAACAAATGTAAACAAAAGTAACAAAACCTTTCAAAAACCCTTATATAATAGGTGCAGAAGAAATACTATACTTTTTAGTTAAAAAGTGTTCAATTATTTGGTAGGTACGAAAACGCACCATACCTTTGCAACCGTAAACGAGAAACAAACAAGTTTTAAGTTACAAATGATGGAGTAAACCGGTTCTCCCCCGGTCTCGTAACATTAACACTTGATAGCGTGTGTAAATAGCAAGTGAAAAAAAAGTACAAATAGTTCTTTGATTTATTGTGTACCATGACATATAAGCGTAAAATGCGAAAACTGTAAGAAGCTTGTGTTTGTAACGATTTCGGAAACTGTAAAAGCCCAAAAAAATTGTGCGCTTGTCAAAAGAGCCGTTTGCGTGAAATGGAAACCAAACTATACGAGGTACAGGTACACCGAATCATGCACCAATATTGGGTATGCTATACGTAGTGAGAAATGCATGATGCTCAAAAGTCAATACTCTGCCTATACGATTATGCTTGCAAGTCATGGGCGCACTTTCTCTAAAGTGACTTTCTATCTCTTGTGGGCGGTGATGGTTCGACTCCGTCACTGCCTTCTATCAGTTAACATAAGTTTCACATTCTAAAACGTTACAACTATGACAAAGCAAGATGTCAAAATGCAGAAGAGACTCGACAACGCCACTAAGGCAAGTTCTATGACCCTCAAGGCTCAGCTCAACGCCCTCAATACGGACGCAGGCTACAAGCTCAAGTCTACCGACAAGGACGGCAAGACCACGGAGCTCGCACTCACTAAGCGCGAGCACTTGGAGCAGAACCTGGGCATGAAGCCCCACATGAGCAAGAAGGGTGTTGTGCTTGGCTATACGCCCGCAACATTCGCTGCTGCTGTGGACGAGTCTCTCATGGAGAAAGGTACCGACGGTAAGCCTAAGGCATTCTATGCCTATTTCTATCGCACTGTGCGGTTCACAGTGGACGATCCGTCTACCGGTACCAAGGAGGTTCCTCTCTATACGAGCGAGGAAGCCGACAAGAAAGTCAACGGAGAGAGTGCCGTGTCTTGCAAGCTCTATCGTAAGTGCATGATAGACTATCACGGGTGGGGCCCGGGTCTTATCGTCAAGGTGCTCCGTCAGAGCCGTCAAATAGACGAAGAGGTTAAGAGTGCCGAGAAGAGTGCTGCCGACTTCGAGAAAGCTAAGAAGAACGGCCTCTATATCGTAGAGGTGCGTGGCGGAAAACTCGAGAAGGTACAGGTCCGCTTGGATGATGTCGACGCCTAAGCTATCCGACTATGGAGCATGATGTGTACTATCAGAGGCAGTGTGCGCTCATAGAGCGTGCGCTGCAATCGCAGCGTGAGGAAGAAGAGTTGCGTGCGCAATTGGCAAGCTATCGCCACGAGAAGTCGGCCCGTAAAGCCTACTTCAAGTTGCAGCGTACTAAGCGCAGCAAGGTTGTGCGTAGTTGCAAGACACGTGTAGAGTGGAAGGGCGACCATGCCACCTATAGCAAGGGTGAGCGTGCCGTCTATCGCACTCGCAGGTTCAAGGGTAGCCATGTGACGGTCTATTGCAAGACCCGTCCGTGCTGACCCTACGGCCCGTATAACGTGGCAGGGGAGGGCTTGTGCTCTCCCCTATCGGTTCGACTCCGATTACGGGTACTATGCGCCCCTGTTGGCTATGCCGACGGCTGGGCCTATATGTGAACTGAACTACGTGGCTTGCGGCTAAACGAGGACAGGGTGGCTATTGCGAGGTTTGAGGGTCTCGGATGGTTGCGCATGGGGCGTATTGTTTTTAATCCCATGCGAGCCTATTGCGCTGACCCAAGATCGACGTTTGAGCAGTGGCCACTATGTGCCTCTTGGCAGAGTGTTGACTATCAGCGGAAATGTCCACTGCGTGCGCAGTCTGTGAGGATAGGCGTGCGAGTGGTTGACTATGGGATAAAGCATCTGTACGGATAAAGTACGCTTTCTAAGCGTGCTTTGGCTCCATACTGATTGGCTACGGATGCCGGAACCATGTGTCAGATGTGAACTGAGCTATCGCTAACGCTGCATGGCGTTAATGCCGCTACAATATCCAACTTCAGAACGGCACGTACTATCCATGCAGTGTGGCATCCTCTCACTGACGACACGAATGGGGAACTATCGCGAATAATGCAGTAGGTGGCGGGCTGCGCCCTATCGTGTCCGACTATGTATCACGATTTTATTCAACTTCTAAATCAGTGGATTATGTTAGAAGCTAAGATTGCAGCCGACGCTCCTATCTCTGACGAGATTGCACAGGAGCAAGAGGTACGTCCTATCGTGTTTAAGGGTAAACCCGTAAAAAATGTTCTATAAGCACGAGCGTTTAGGTGCGGACTATGTGCCCAACTATAACGGGCACTTTGAGCTGCACCACTATGCCTATACGAAAAAAGTAGACGTGGTGGATGCTATCGTGTAAGGTCATGGCCTTATAGCCCATTAAGCCATGAGCGTCGGCCCTATCGCATGATGGGGTCGGGTTGGGAAATTTATACACGAAAAAAAATCAAGGCGCGCCAGATGCCTATACAAATCCGCAGGGCAGCGGTGACTATCGTGACGTATAACGAGCTTTATATTCTCGTGCAGCAGGCAGTGAATCAGAAGTCTGATTTGATGGTGCAGCTAACCGATGGCACTATCGAAACTTTTAGCGCTGACGCTATATTTGCTGACTATTGGGCTTTTCTCGACAATCATTTTGTGGAGGAGTGCGGAAAAATGTTCTATAAGCACGAGCATTTTGGTGCGGACTATGTGCCCAACTATAACGGGCACTTTGAGCTACACCACTATGCCTATACGAAAAAAGTAGGCGTGGTGGATGCTATCGTGTAAGGTCATGGCCTTATAGCCCATTAAGCCATGAGCGTCGGCCCTATCGCATGATGGGGTTGGGTTGGGAAATTTATATCAATCACATAATTTTCGGAGGACAAAACAATGAAGAAGTTTTTATCAATCGTATCCATGGTATCATTCATTGCAACTATGATGGTAATAGGTCTCTGCTCGCTCTATGTGGGTGCGCTGGTGTGCCATTGGATAGAGGACGAGCTATCAATCAAGGGCGCGTGGTGCCTGGCCTTTTTGCCATTGGGCTGTGTAATAAGCTGCGCTGTCTCGTGGTTCGTTTTACTGGGATTATATAAATATCCATTCAAAAAATAAACTATCGGAGGACAGACTATGAACGCATCATGGTTGCTTAATGCCCTGCTTGAGTAATATCGCTATGGCAGAAAAAGCACTGGTTATAAAGCTCGTCCCCAAGTTTCAGCAGCTTAGGAACGAGCGCACCTACACCGAGGTGCAGGTGAAGAATATCTTATACGCTTTCGCTCGGGATTTAGGGTGTAAGTGGAGTGAGACTAAGTTGCGGACTTTTATCGAGTCCGCTTTTGATTTCGACTAAATCTTTTCGCTATGAAAACTATACTTCGTATGTTAGTGACCATCATCGTGGCCATGAACGCAGGCGTTGCCGCAATCATGCTCGACTGGAGCGACAATGCTGTCATTGCCGTGACTGTCACGGTGCTTTTTGTTGTGGGCTGCGTTGTCGGTGCTTTCGACGTCGACGAGGACGACCATTGTGCTATCCGCAAGGATATGCACCACGACGACATGAGCAACGTCGCCTAAGAGACAAAGTAACAGAGTAAACAAACACTTAACTTTCAAAAAATGAAGAAAATCGTTCGTGTAGCTATGGCTATCGTGGTCATCGCGGCAAATCTTGGCGCGGCTATCTATGCAGCCGTTTTGGTGGCCAACTTCATGGTTGATTATCTCGACCTCACGGGGTTCTGGGTGTTCCCCGACGCTATCGTGACCGTATGTGTTGGCGTGGTGGTGTTCCTCGCCCTGGAGCATGTCGCCCATGCGTGCAATATCACCCTCGACTAATATCTATTCGTATCAACTTTCAAAAACTTATCGCTATGATTATCAAGTTTGATTTTCGCAAAAGTGTTAAACGCATGTCCATCGCAGCTGCCACTGCTGCCATGGCTATGAACCTCGGCCTAACGGCTGAGGAAACGGAGGCTGCCAAGGCAGCCCTGCAGGACATCGCACGTGAGGGTGGCGCACGTCAGGCACGTGCCATCATCGCAGACGTGCAGAGTGTACACCCCGATGATGACCCATTCGGAGGACTCATCGCATAGTATTTCATTTGTCGCTATCGCTCCTAATCCGTTGGAGCGTAGCGACCCTAAATCATATCCCATGGGTAAACAGACATTTATCGTAGAGCACTGGTATGGTGCTCCTACCTATCTTGACGCATCGCGTCTGTCGAATGGTGAGACCATCGACCTCGATTTCAACCGTGTTGCATGCAAACGAGCGTCCACGGCTCTAAAGTATCTCGCAGGGTGGCGTAAGCAGGCCATTGAGAAAAACCTTCAATGGCTCTTTCGTACACTGACCCGTGACGATGCCCACTATGCCATCATCGCCACCCCCGACGGCTCTACCCCTACGGAAGTAGTGGCCGAGGGCATGATGAAGGACTTAGACACTAAGGTCGCATAACAATCAATCAACATATTCAACTTTTTAATTTCTTACAACTATGGCAAACAATTTTGAAGTAGGCAGAGTGTTAGTTATCGGTAGCGGTGCTGCCACGTACACAATAAAGAGCGTTGACGGCGACCGCGTGGTCGTAGACTTCCAGCGCGAGGGCATGAAACAGACATTCCCCATGACGAAGGGAGCTATCAATTCTCTCGTCGAGCAGGGCAAGATGCACTGGGCTGACGACGAGCCTAAGCAGGAGGCACCCAAGGCAAAGGCCGAGCCTAAGAGCGAACCCATCGAGGACGAGGTCGAGGAAGAGAACGCCGATGACGTTATCGACGAGGAGCCGGTGCCTGTACGCCCGAAAGCCAAGCTCCGTGTGGTCACTGGGCGCATCGTCAAGGATAAGGTGCGTGAGCAGCCTGTCGAGGACGAGGGCGAGGAAGAGCCTATCGAGGACGAGCCTATCGAGGAAGAGCCTAAGGCCGAGCCTAAGCCGAAGGCCACTAAGCGCACCGCAAAGCGCACCGCTAAGGGCAAGTACACTTTTGCGACATACACCACCAAGCGTGGCAAGGAAGCCGGAAAGATTGTGGGTCTCGACGAGGACGAGCCCGCCTATCAGCGTGCAGGTGAAATCCACGCCTCCCACACATGGGAGCGCAAGGACGGCAAGCGTGTCTATGTGCTCTTGTTTAGCCCACGCTATACCGACGCTGCCCGTGAGGTGTGCAACGCTCTGAACGAGGGCTGCGACTTCGACGACCTCCTCGACATCGTTGAGACGAACACCGAGGCCCTGGCCGCTAAGCGTGCCGAGCAGAAGGCGGAGTATCTGGAGCGCAAGGCTCAGCGTGAGGCAAAGAAGCAGGAGGCGGAGAAAACCAAGGCGACGGCCAAGGCTTCTAAGTCGTCCGCTACCGATGGCGAGAAGCTCTATACCGAGGCACAGGTGAAAGCACGCATCCGCCGCGCGTTCGAGACGCTGGCCAAGTCGTTAGGCTGCAAGATAAAAGATTTAGAGCCTATCATCAAGGCAGCGTAATTTTATTGGGCGCTACGCGCTCTTCTTTTTTGGTCGCCGCTTCGCGGCTTGAAATGGAACGTAAAATTAACTTTAGAATTAAACGTAAAATTAGCTATCGCATACCATGCTCGTTGCAGGTTGCGCAGGATAATTCTAAATTTAATTTTACGGATAATTTTACGTTTCATTTCGAGTGTAGCGACCACTAAATCATGGGAGCGTTAGCGATCAACACACAATAACAACTTTCAAATTTCAAGCAATTATGGCTATTGATTTATCAGCTATCAAAGCCGCTGCCGAGGAACTGAAGCAGCAGCGTGAACAAGAGGCTCAGCCTAAGAGCGAGTCTAAGCGTACTTCCAAGGCCCACGCCGATACCAAAAAGAGCGATGGCGGTGCGAGCTATGTCATCCCCAAGGAGTTCAAGGAGGCTATCGAGGGTTATCTGTATTCACGTCCCGACATCATCGAGAAACTTGCAGCACCCGGAAAGAGCATCGACGGATGCTGTGAATACATCTTCGGCAAGATGCTGAAGGTGGCCAAGGCTAACCGCAAAGGCAAGTCTGCCGTGGGCATCTTCCGCTCTCCAGAGGTAATCTACAGCATGGCCGTACACTACTATGACGAAACGGACGAGGACTTAAAGCAGGAGGAAAAGAAATGAAACGAGTGACAGAATTTGGCAGACGCTGCGCCGCTATCAACAAGCGTCTGCATGACGAACCCGGCAAGACGGAGACCCACCGCCTCTATCGTAAACTGTTCAAGCCCGGTCTTGCTTCGAGGGTGTTGCGTGGCGAGCTGGTTTACTTCTGCACCGAGTGCGGTTGCTCTATCAACCCTATCGGCCAGCACGAATGTCCTCAGTGCCATGCCAAGTGGACGGAGAAAAAGACGGTGGAGCTAAATCGCCGCCGAGTGGATACCGAGCTTCGTGATATTGCTATCTTCGAGGCTAAGCGTGACATTCAGTTGGTGCGCTATGTCCGCGTGGAGCGTAAGCTGCAATATGGCAAGGCAGCGCAGGTGCATGCGTGGGAGATTGAGCGCATCATGTATGCTCCTACGGGAGAGCGCAAGGTATATGAGCGTACTGTAAATGTTATGTCCTATGCGTATGACGCCTTCAGCAAGTCCTCACCATTGATACTTCGCCGGGAGTTGTCACCTAACTGCATGGGTTGGGGCTCCATGATGCGGAAGAATCTCTATGTGTGGAACTATGAGATAAAATCGCTCACTAAGCAGTGGCAGTACAAGGACGTGCCGGGACTGATGGACAAGTACGACTATAACACCAGCTGCATCCGTGTGATAGCCTATCCTATCGCTGAGACGATGCTGTCTGCTTCTCAGACACCGCTCTTCGACCATCTTGTGCGTAACCGAACCCGTCTGCCCCATGGTGGGGAGGCGGCCGTGAAGATTTGCATCCGACATAAATATCATATCGACGACCCTTCGCTATGGCTTGACACGCTCTATCTGCTGACGTTCCTGCACATGGACATCCACAATCCTAAGTTTGTGTGTCCCGACAATCTGCACGCCCTGCATGACATGTTGCTGAAGCGCAAGAGGCGTATCGACGAAATTGCCGAAGCCAGACTACAGGCTATGGCGGCTGAGCGACGGAGGCAAGACATGATACTCTACAATGCGGAGTGCGCTAAGCGTGCCAAGCGGGAGGCCGAGGCAGCGCAACACTATCCCGAGCACATGGGCAAGATGCTGACAATCGACTTGACTTCCACGAACCTTACTATCCGTCCGCTGCAAAGCGTTGACGAGTTCAAGGAAGAAGCCGAGCACATGCACCACTGCGTGTACCGCATGGGCTATTGGAATTATTTTACCCACCCCGAAAGTCTTATCCTCTCTGCCAAGGACGACAACGGCAAGCGTTTGGCAACCATCGAGTACAACATGGCATCGAACACTATCGTGCAGTGCCGTGCCGCCTGCAACGCGGTGCCGGAGCGTGACAAGGAGATACGGAAGCTTATCACGGACAACAAGGCGGAGTTCGTGAAGCTGGAGAAGAAATCGAGAACACAAACTAAAGCAGCATAACAATTATGGCAACGAAAAGAAATCACAAGGGTGGCCGTAAGGGTCTGCGCATGTCGGACTCTATGAAGGCCAAGTATGCCGAGCTGTTCATCGAGGCACTGAACTCTATGGAGCAGCACGACTACAAGCAGCCGTGGGTGGCTGCCACGGTGGGTGCGCCCTGCAACCTCTACCGCAAGGGAAAGCCATACCGTAAGAGCAATTATTTCTGGCTCTCTATGCTTATCAGCGTGAGAGGCTGGAACACTCCGTACTTCATCACCAAGAGTCAGATGAAGAACGAGAACGGAGAATTGAAGTACGACGGCCTGATGGCTAACGCCACTCCGAAACTCGACGACGACGGCATGGTTATCCTCGGCGACAACGGGATGCCGGAGATGGACGTGGAGCGCAGGTTTCCGATTATCTTCTACAAGCCTGTCCACTACGATGCCGATGGCAACAAGCTGACCGACGAGGAATGGGACGAGCTGACCCTTGAGGAGAAGCAAGAAGGCAAGACGTGGTTCATACAGGAGAGCTATCTGGTCTATAACCTCGACCAAACGAACTTCGCCACGCTCTACCCCGACGACTATGCCGAGATGACCAAGACACCGGAGCATGACTACGAGGAGGGCGTGCGTGACGACGTGTTGGAGCACATGATACTCTTTGGCGGTTGGCGTTGTCCTATCCGTTTCGGTGGACGAGAGAGTTGCTACCTCATAGGCAAGGACGAGATACATCTGCCCGAGCGTAAGAACTTCCTCGGCGATGCCCAGTTCTATGGCACCGCTCTGCACGAGATGGCACACTCCACGGCCAAGGCCGTGAACCGTGAGGTGACGGGCGCCTTCGGTACTGAGGACTATGCCATGGAGGAGTTTGTGGCTGAACTCTCGTCGGCGTGTGTCTGCTCTATGCTCGGCATCGGCAAGCTGCTCGACGAGAACACTATCGCCTATGTCGAGAGTTGGCGACGCGCCCTGCGCACTGACAAGGACTTCGTGCCGGCTGTCATCGACCAGGTACAGAAAGCCGTGAACTATATCCTGCGCAAGTACGACGAGGCGGCTAATGGCAATGAGAGCCCCAAGCTGCTCACGGTTGCGTAAGATGCTAAGGGAGTGGCGCTTCGCGCTCTTCTTTTTTGGTCGCCGCTTCGCGGCTTGAAATGGAACGTAAAATTAACTTTAGAATTAAACGTAAAATTAGCTATCGCATACCATGCTCGATGCAGTGCAGGATAATTCTAAATTTAATTTTACGGATAATTTTACGTTTCATTTCGAGCGTAGCGACCCCCGATAAGCGTAGCGACATAAACAATAACAACAACTAAATCATACGAACTATGGCACAAGAAAATTGGAAAACGATGTTGGCAGATGCCAATCGAATGTTGAAAGACTGTGGTGCGCAACTGCACACCGAGAAAGAGGACAACGGCTATAGCCTCTATATCGAGTGGAACGATGGCGAGACAGAGCGGTACGCCCAAGGCTACTATGCCAACGAGTTGGAGCAGCTTATCCTCGACGCTAAGCAGCACGCCTACGAGAACAGCAACGAGCGTGGTGATAAGATTTATATCTGTGTTATCCATGCCGAGCTGCCTGAACGACACGGCAAGGTGACGCATTGGACACACACATTTGGCAATCTAAAGGCGGCTATGCGGTGGCTCAACACGTACATCCCCACTTTCATTGATACCCCATCGTGGATAAAGCAGGAGGGCGATACGGTGGTGATTAACGAGCAGTTGGCCAAGCAATATGACGACCCCAACAACGAGCGGTTCTATGTGCGGTTGGAGGACGTGACGGAGCAGACCGAGGTTGCTGTCCAAGAATTGTTCTCTATGCACCAGTGGAGCTACAAGGACTTGAACTATATCGCCGAAGCTATCGGCATCGACTACGAAAAGTTATTTCTATAAACCTTTAATACATTACGACTATGGGACAGAATCTTCATGTTGCAAAGAAGTACGAGGTGGAGTATGTTGAGACTTCTTGCGATTTCCATAACAAGGTGCATGCCTTCTACGAACTGTTGGTCGCGTTAGGTGGTGAGCCTAATGCGGTTGGCAGCGAGGACGGAATGTACTCGGACTATTTCGAGTGTAACGTGATGGGCTACGAGGATGCCATGCAGAACCTCATGGTGTATATCGACGACCCGACACTGTTCACGGAGAGCGACCTTATCAAGAAAGCCCTCGACGAGGCAGGTGTGACAGCCGAGAAAGCCCTCGACATCATGCGACGCTGTCAACAGGAGGCCGACACGCGAGACGGTTTCATCCACTTCGTGAGCTTCTAATCCAAAGATTATTATTACCTTTGCGGAATGAAAGGAGAATCCCATTCGCGGTATCATAATTGCGAAATTTTTGAAAGTTAAGCTGAAGGCTATGCGTCGTGAGACGCGTGGCCTTTTTTCATTCTAAGACAGAGTAACAAAACAACATATAACAACCATGGAGCAGAAAGAAATCAACTATCGCATCGCCATGTCGATGCTGATGCAGTGCGCCATCATGTGGGAGCTTTGCACCAAGTGCAAGGTCAAGGGCGAGTTCCTGCTAAGCGACGTGCTGAAGATGTGCGAGAACATTGTGGAGGGTCGCAAGCATACAAGAATGGTGCAGACTGAAGTTAACTATTGCCGCACTCCCTATGTGCTTTACAAGAAGTTGGCACTTGTGCCTGGTGTGTCCGGCTATGTTATGCGTAGACACATGGTACACCTCTTCATCAACACGAGCGATACCGACCCCAAGCAGGGCTTCAGTTGCGGTTATCCTCTCAAGAACGTGTTTATCATGTGCTATCAGTTCTGCCGCAGGAACGGCTATCCGTCTTTGATAAAGAAAGCCGTGTTCGGTAAGGATGCCGACGGTATGTACGCCTGTATTCCAGAATGGAAGTTACCTAAAGCGACTAAGCAACCGAGCGTGAAAGTGAGTGCTAAGCCTGCCACCCCCGCCCCTTCTATCCGTGAGGCAGTGATGGATGCAGTGAGAATGTTGAAACAACAAACAGCATAACTATGGTAAATAATAATTTGAAGAGTTTTACCTATGGCGGTTACAAGTTCGTGCCGTGTGGTCAGTTTACTGACTATGGATTTAAGAAAGACGCCACGATGTCTGAAATCGAGAGATGTCTGTTCTTTACCAACCGCGGTTGCGTGGCCGATGGTCACGAGAAGTACGACTATAAGGAGTTCTACAAGGCATCTGGGGACTGCGTGGCCGATGTGTTCTTCTGTCCTCAGACGCAAGAGCGCTATGTGCCGTGTGAAAATTATCTCGCCATTCTCGACAAGACCGCTACGTCTGACGAGGTGAAGCGACGCTTTGAGAGGCGCCGGGTGAGAGCCTGTATCAACGAGGGTGCCGACCTGCATAGCGACGCCTTGTTTGATGACCTCTTCGACGACGGCGAATATATCGACCACCAACGGTGGGGGCACGTGCATGACGTGCTTGGCTTCATCCATGGTGAGCCCGTGATGGTGAATTGGTGGCTCGGCCTGAATAAGCTAAATGTGAAATATCTTCCTCGCTATTGCGGTTCTCTGGAAATGAGAGACCGCATACAAATACTGAAGGACGCGTTAACGGGCGAGGAAGTGGAGCCGGAGATTAAGCAGTCGGAAAACGATACGCTGAACGTATCGCTCTACTACACTCCTGCCTACGTCGCCAAGAACATGGCGCCGCAGGAGTAACCGCTATCATCTATGAATGAAAGGAGACCCCCATAACTTACGTGCCATACGACGTAAGATTTTTGAAAGTTGTTTCGAGCCGGTGCGTCGTGAGACGTGTCGGCTCTTCTATTGAGTGACTAAATATATCGAAATGATACCAGAATATTTCAACCATTGTACGACCGAGGACGAGCTCCGAAAGGAGCATCGCCGGCTGGTCGTAAAATTGCACCCAGACCGTAACCTCGATGACCCCGATGCCACGGCAAAGTTCCAGGAGATGCAGGCACAATACGAGGAACGCCTTGCGGAACTCCATGGTGACTATCGTGCCAGTGCCAAGGGACGGCAACGCCGGGAACGGGCTGAGCGTGAGCAGCGTGATGCCAACCGTGTGAACGATGTCATCAACGAGGCCCGACGCAACAAAAGTGTCAGATTCGACACTCTTAAAGCCGGTGCCTATATCTATGCCCGTAAGGTGGAGCAGGGGTGCGGCGGAACCTATGCGTGGGATTATCTCCGTGGTCGTGACATCGTGAGCATGTTCTTCGACCATGCCGCCGAGCCCGAGACGGTGGTGAAGATAGAGGCCGTCGTCGAGTTGGGCGACAAGGAGATTATGGAGAGAAGTCTGAGCTGTGCCATCGACGGCATCTATGGCGGTTGGGAGACGTTGCAGAATCCTACCAATACCGCCAAGGGTAAGCGTGTGCCTAAGGTGGTGATGTTCCGCTCTCAGCGCTATTGCATCTTCGGCAACCCCAAGGGCGACCATGTTGTCAGCGACTACTACGTACACGTCAGCGCCGCCGTTATGTTCGGCGCCCTGTTCATTCAGATGGCCGCCGAGAAGCAGCGGAAAGAGGAGGAACGTCAGCGCAAGATGGCCGAGCTGAAGGCAAAGATAGTTGCCGAGCAACAGCCGTTGATTGCGGCGTGGGAGGGCAAGCTGATTGCTATCTCTGCCGCACTCACGACCGAAGAGAAGGAGACCGTGGCCGTCAGTAACCTGAGCAAGATGCTAAAGGCAAGGTTTCCCGGCGCGGCAATACGTGTAACGAAAAGCAAAGTGATAAGCTATGCCTACCAACTCAATTGGCAGGACGGCCCGACGGTGGACGAGGCGAACGAGACGGCGTGCCTGTTCGAGAGCTATAACTCTGCCTATGGCGACATTGTAACCCCATGGAACGAGCGGTTCGGACGCATCTCGCTTTCCAACTCGGTGCGACGTATGAGCACACTCGCTAAAGCCTCTATCCTGGAACACCTCGGAGAGGTATCGGACGTATTCACCACGGCTGGCTATGACGACTATGTGGAGGTCAGCGACACGGACTGGATGATAATAAACCTTATGGTGGGCAAGACGGTGGAAGAAGGCAAGGGCGATTGGTTCTGCCACATGCAGAACGGCAAGCGCGAGGTGCAAGTCGGCAATGTCGTGGAGTATATCTTCAACAACACGAGCTATGCGAAGAAGCCTAAAGCCAAGAAGAAAGCGGCCAAGACTGCGTAAATAAGACAAAGTAATAAATTAAACACAAGAGATACGACTATGAAGAAATTTAAAGCTACAACCGAGGGGTGGGCAGCCACTACGAGATGCCCATGGTACGACATCACGGGCATGATGATTGGCTCTTTCGGTTGTGTACACTGTATCTGTCACGACCACATGGACATTGCCAACAACGAAGTATATTGTAATCACGATTAAAAAACGAAAGGAAACCAAATGAGCATATCACAACGACTGAAAAGCAATATTGCGGCTATCAAGTACGCATTGACGGGCGAGGGCAACAAAAACGTCCTCGACAAATACACGGGGTTTGGCGGTATCAACGCCATCCTCTATGCCACACACACTGACAAACGTGAGTGGCCTAAGACCATGCTGCCCTATTGGGACGACATTCGGGAGCTGGCTCAGCTGCTGCTCCATCACAGCAAGGACATGAACGAGTACAATCGGTGGATGAACTCTTTGCGGTCGTCAGTGCTGACAGCATACTATACACCAAGCACGTTCGTGCAAGGATTGATTGCTGCGTTGGACATCAAAGCTGCCACTGGTTCGAGTTTCCTCGACCCTGCAGCAGGTAGCGGCGTGTTCCTCGACCGCTTTTTAGATTGGGCCTATAAAGGCCAGGGCAAAGTGGTGGGCTATGAGAAAGACCTGCTCACCGGTACTATCCTCGGCAAGCGCATGGAGCATGAAGCGGAAGTGAGGGTTGACGGTTTCGAGAACTTCCCGAAAGAGGAGTTGGGAACCTACGACCTCGTAAGCACCAACGTTCCATTTGGCGACATCCGTGTTTTCGACCCCGACTATACCAACAGCAAGAATCCAGTGCGGAGAGCAGCGGCAAAGTATATCCATCGCTACTACGTGCTGAAAGGTTTGGACTGTCTGCGCGACGGTGGTATCGAGGCGTACATCATCACGAGCAACTATCTCAACCATGATGCCGACCAGATAGCCGAGGCACTGAAAGAGGCCCGGCTGATTGGTGCCTACCGACTTGCCAACAACCTCTTCAAGGAGAGCGGCACGGAGGTGGGCACCGACCTGCTCGTATTGCAGAAAGACAAAGAGAAAGAGGGTGTCACCGCCGACGAGAGTTTCCTGCTCACCCCCTATCTCGACGGCGACTGCCCCACGAACATGTATTTCACCATGCACCCCGACCATATCATCGCCACCGAGACAAAGGTGGGCACCGATGCCTATGGCAAGCCGGGCTTCGTCTATCATCACGAGTTTGACGTGCAGGGTATCAGCAAGGATACGCGCACGATGCTGAGCAAGGACCTGACCGAGAACCTCGACGTTGAACTCTTCAATACCCGGCACAAGGCGGAGAAGAAAGCCGAGACGAAGCAGCAGACTGCCCACACCGATACCAAGGACGAGAAGAAAGCCAAGGAACTGAAGGCAATCCTCGACACCTACGACCTGCTGTATGTGCAAGAGGCTACGACGATGACCGAGGACGTGGCCGACCGCAAGCAGCTCAACAAGCTCTACGACGCATGGGTGAAGAAGTACGGCCAGTTTAACTGTCCGCTCAACCGCCCTATCGTGAAGAGCGTATCGGAGGAGCTGCTGGCACTCGAAGTGCGGGACGGTAGCGAGTTGACCAAGGCCGACATCTTCTTCAAGCCCGTAGCGTTTGCCACTGACGAGATTCACGAGGCCGGCACACCGCAGGAGGCGTTGGCCGTGAGCCTGAATGACAAGGGCTATCCCGACATGCCCTATATGATGGCACTGACGGGACTCACCGAGCGTGAGCTGCTGACGAAACTCGACGGCGACGTCTATTACAATCCCCTCACCAACGGCTACGAGATTGCCGCCAAGTTCATCAGCGGCAACGTCGTGGAGAAGGCCAAGGAGATACGCACCGCCTACGGCATCGACGAGGAGGACAAGAGCGACGGCAAAGGCGAGCTGACCAAGACCATCGACCCGAGGGTGACGCGCTCACTGAGAGCGTTGGAGGATGCGGTGCCGACCCCTATCCCCTTTGAGGAGTTAGACTTCAACTTAGGTGAGCGGTGGATAAGCTGCGACCTCTATTCACGGTTCGGCTCCGAGTTCTTCTCCGTCGATGGAAGTACGAATGAGCGTGACCACGTGAATGTCGATGTGAAGTACGACAGCATCATCGACCAGTTCAGCGCGAGTGCCGACGGCGCATGGAACGAGAAGATCCACACGCAGTATGCCGTGAGCAGCGAGTGCTCCGACGTTGACGGTATCGACCTCTTTATCCATGCCCTGCAGGACACCTGTCCTAAGTTGTGGCGCTACAAGCGCGACAGCGACGGCGAGATTGTCTATAACGACAAATACGAGAAGCAGAAGGAAGAGGACCCGCAGGCCATACAGATGGCCAACGCCAAGATTGCCGAGATACGCACAGGGTGGGTGGACTGGCTGACACGTCAGTCCAAGGACGTGAAGGACGCATTGGCCAAGGAGTACAACGAGAAGTTCAACTGCTTTGTCAAGCCCCACTACGACGGTTCCCACCAACGGTTCCCCGGTCTCGACCGCAAGGCGTTGGAAGAGAAGTGCGGAGTGAAGGACCTCTATCAGTCGCAAAAGGATTGCGTCTGGATGCTCGTTCAGAACCAAGGCGGCATCTGCGACCATGAGGTAGGCAGCGGCAAGACGCTTATCATGTGCATCGCCGCCCACGAGATGAAGCGGTTGGGACTCGTCCACAAGCCGATGATTATCGGACTGAAGGCCAATGTCGGTGCCATTGCCGAGACCTATCAGACCGCCTATCCCAAGGCAAAGATACTCTATGCGCAGAACAAGGACTTCCGCGAAAGCGAAAGGGTGGCCTTCTTCAACCGCATGAAGAACAACGACTATGACTGTGTGATTATGTCGCACGACCAGTTCAGCCGTCTGCCACAGAGCGACGAGGTGCAGCAGCAGGTGATACTGGACGACCTCGACGCATTGGAGAACGCTATCAACGTGGCCCGTACCTACGACTGGACCAACCAACACCGCATAATGAAAGGACTGGAGCGCAGAAAGCGCAACCTCGAAGCAAAGCTCCGTGACGTGCAGAACAGCATCGCTAAGAACAAAGACCACGTGGCCGACTTCAAGATGATGGGCATCGACCATATCTTCGTCGATGAAAGCCACATGTTCAAGAATCTCGGGTTCGTCACCCGTCAAGACCGTGTGGCAGGACTCGGCAACACCGAGGGCTCGAAGCGTGCCTACAACCTGCTGATGGCTATCCGCACGATACAGCAGCGCACGAATAAGGACCTCGGCGTCACGTTCCTCAGTGGCACGACGGTGACGAACTCGCTGACCGAGCTCTACTCCCTCTTCCGCTATCTCCGTCCGAAGGCGATGGCCAAGCAGGGCATCACCTGCTTCGACGCATGGGCTGCTATCTTCACGAAGAAGAGCACCGAGTTTGAGTTCTCCATCACCAATCAGATAATCATGAAAGAGCGGTTCCGCTACTTCATCAAGGTGCCGGAGCTGGCACAGTTCTATAATGAGATTACCGACTTCCGCACCGCCGAGGATGTGGGTATCGAGCGACCGAAGAAACACGCACGGCTGTTGAACATCGAGCCGACACCCGACCAGCAGGAGTTCACCAATACGCTGATGGAGTTTGCCAAGTGGGGTGACTTCTCGCTCATAGGCATGGACTATGCCACCGACGCGCAGCGCAAGGCAAAGATGCTCTATGCCACCGACCTCGCCCGCAAGATGAGTCTCGACATGAGAATGATTGACCCGAGCTATCCCGACCATCCACGTTCCAAGTCGTCGATGTGCGCCAAGCTCGTAAAGCAGTATTACGATAAGTTCGATGCCGTGAAGGGCACGCAGCTTGTCTTCTCCGACCTCAGTACCTATCAGGGTAAGAACCGCGGATGGAACGTCTATGAGGACATCAAGCAGAAACTCGTGGAGATGGGTATTCCGTCGAGCGAGATACGCTTTATCCAGGAGTGCAAGAGCGAGAGCACCAAGGCCAAGATGATACAGGCCGTGAACGATGGTAAGGTGCGTGTGCTCTTCGGCTCCACCTCCATGCTCGGTACGGGAGTGAACGCTCAAAAGCGAGTGGTGGCCGTCCATCACCTCGATACCCCGTGGCGACCGTCAGACCTCGAACAGCGTGACGGCCGTGCCATCCGCAAGGGTAACGAGATTGCCAAGCTCTATGCCGACAACACCGTGGACGTGATTATCTATGCCGTCCGCCGGAGCCTCGATGCCTACAAGTTCGGCTTGCTGAACAACAAGCAGATGTTCATCAATCAGCTCAAGCGCGGTCAGCTCAGTGTGCGTACCCTCGACGAGGGAAGTATGGACGAGAAGAGCGGCATGAACTTCGCCGAGTACATGGCCGTGCTCAGTGGCAACACCGACCTCTTGGAGCGTGCGAAGTTGGAGAAGCGTATCGCCGCTATGGAGGCAGAGCGCAAGGCGTTCTATCGTGACAAGGCAGGGCAGGAGCGCAAGCGTGAGCGGTTGATTACCGACAACGAGTCGAACGCTAAGAATATCGCTGACGCCAAGGCCGACCTCGACAACCTCATGGCACATGGCACGACCAACGCCAACGGTGAGATAGTGAACGCTATCGCTATAGACGGCTTCACTCCCTATGCCCTCGACAAGGACGGCAAGCCCACCGACAAGGTGGTGACGGTGGAGAGCGACCCCGACGCTTACAACGAGGCCGTCGGCGCGGCATTGCAGAAGATTGACAAGAATGCACGGACGATGGGCAACATGAAGCGTATCGGCAACATCTACGGATTCGTCATCAGCGTCAAGACGAAAGAGTGGGAGAGCGAGTACACCCACAACAAGGAGTACGCCAATCTCTTCTACGTCAGCGGTGGCCGCCTGAGCTATCCTATCAATGCCGAGTCGAAATTCAGTCAAGGCCGTCTCAGCCGTCAGTCGAAACGTATCGCAGCCGGTCAGTTCCTCAATGCCCTGCTCCGTCTGCCCGACATCATCAGCGGGTGGGAGCAGCTGCACGAGGAGAACGAGGCACGCATCAAGCAGCTCGACACAATCATCAAGCAGCCATGGGGAAAGGACACCGAACTGGCCAAGCTCCGTGCCGACCTCGCTCAGCTCGACATGAAGATAAATCAAAAGCTCAACAAGGGGAAAAAGACGGAAAAGACAGCGTGAAAACAAGATTATTAATCAAAAAAAGCTACAATTATGAGTAAAAGTTTAAGAAACGAAGTGAGTGGTTTGCGTACCGAGAACCTCATGGACTGCATTGACATCATGGGGCAGTTGAGTAAGTCTATCCGTGGCGACAAGTCGTTCGAGGAAGCGTGGGATGACGAGCTCTATCGTTCCGTCTACCGTTTGGAAATAGAGAGCTCCAAGCGCAGTGCTCAACATGAGATCAAGAAGTTGGCCTATGAGGACATCAGTGACATAAGCAAGTTGTTGCATTGTCTCTGTGAGCGCATGGCGATGTATTATCACAATGGCTACGCCAAGGGAGCGGAGCTGCCGGGAATCTCATGGAACATGGAGGCCAATGGCGTGTTTGTTGTCACGCTAACAGAGTGCGCACTTAACATGGAGCACACGTTTGTCAGCGAGGATGAGAATGGCCTTGCACAGCGTGGCATGATATTTAACGTGTGGCTTGACGTGCCAGACATGGAGGATGAAGACCCTGCGGATGGAAGCCTCTATGAGAACAGTTGTAATTGTGTCGGTTTCACGTGCGACTACGAGGGCGAGTGTAAGGACATCACCTTTGACCCCAAGGATACAGATGATGCTCACCTCGACCTCGTGCGTGACATCCTCGCCGACCTCGACGTGATGGCCGAGTGACAAATAATATAAAACAAAAAAGCACAAAGACAGGATGTTTCTCAAAAACATTTCCTACCTTTGCCATAGCTACAACAACAATTAATTATAAACATCATGACATTAATTTGGGCTGTCCTCGTGTATGTTGCTATCGTAAAGAGCATAAACAGCTGAGACCGCAGCACACGTAGGCGGTGTTGATCCCCCGCCCTAAATCAAACAGACAATCAAGAACCCCGGCCGATGGGCTAAACGGTTAACATCATGCTAAATGCAGTTTATATCACTTATGGCGGTCACGCCAACAACGGGAATTATTATTTCCCCTACAAGGCAATAGCACATTCGGCAGACGAAGCTATTGCAGTTATCAACACATGGAAGTCTTACGGACGTAAGTACTCAGTCAGTCCGGCTGACAACATCAGAGTGAACGCCGTGTCGGAAAAGAAAATCCGGGCATTGTTCAAGGACGGTTTCGGCCAGTACCTTACCGGAGAACCGAAGTCGTACATGGGTATCCGTACCACGGGCTGTGGTGCATGGGAGATAGGTTTCCACCATGCACTTGCTGATAGCGTCGAGGAGCACGAGCGTATCATCAACGAGTTGCGGGAGACGCAGGACAAGGTACGTAAGGAGGCTATGCGCAAGACTGAGGAGCGCCGACGGGCTGAACTCAACGTTCAGCGCCGTGGATGGTATCATGTGGAGCTGACCTTTACAGCTTACGTCTTTTCTCGTCACGGCAATGACTATCTCGCCGACCTTACCTCCAGTGGTGACATCATCGCAGAGAACGGCGCAGAAGCATATCGCAAGATGGTAAACGAAATAACGACCAAGCCTCTGACGTATCATGGACAGATGGCAATGGTTCACGCTATTCCCGAAGCCTTGTCGGATGATTTCTCATACACCTTCCTCGGTGTCAAAACCGACGACGGCTATTCCGTCGAGAAGTGGGAAGAGTGGAAAGCGAAAGGTGAAATCTGAATCTCTCTTAATGGGGGCGGGCAATGCGCTCGCTCCTAACTGTACAACCCAACAAAAACAATCAAAGAACAATCAAAAATCAAAGCTATGTTAAATGTAGAATACGGAGATAAGATTATCTCCGTTGAGAGTGAGTACAACCCTATGTTCGTGCGCAAGGCAAGAGCCTTGCATGGTAAATGGAACAAACCGGCATGGGAGTTCGATGCGTCGATGAAAGATGCGGTGCGCAAGGCACTGATGGACTGCTACGGAGATGACGGCATGAGCAAGTACGTAAAGATACGCATAGACCTTGATGCTTGCTGCTGTTTGGATTATGGAGAAAGTATGTATCTTTCTGGTAAGTGCCTTATTGCTACTCGCTTTTCACGCGACAGCGCGGTAAAGCTCCCTGATAATGTATTCTGTGTTGACGGATGTTTTTTGGATTCTGGAGGCTCAGTAAAACACCCTTGTGTCACGTGGGAGGACGGCACCGTCGTTGAAATGAATATTCCGCAAGCAGTCTATGACGAGTGCAAGGACGACGAGGGTATTGTGCTTGTAGACGATAACGCCGAAAAACGTACCGCCTTGGAGGAGGAAAAGAAGAAACTCATGCAGCGCATCGAGGAAATCGACAAAGAGTTAGCAAACTTATAATTCACATTAATCTTACACAATCATGGAAAAGGAAAAATTCAGTCTGTTCAATGCGAGAGAGGTCGCCGAGAACTACGTCAGCAACATGCTTGAGAAAACCAACATGGTATCCGCTGTTTATCATGTCGCAGTGGATCCGTCTTACCGTTGTCTGTCCGTACCTGATGCCGGCAACGTGCGGAAGCTGGCAGAGCAGCAGAGCGTGTGTATCTTCAGAGTGAGATACAACCACGGCAGCGCTATCGTCAATGAGACGGAGTATATAAGTGACAAGTTGCTGTAAACAGCAATTCGCCATCAACACGGAATTTCAGCCCTACCGCAACACGGCTAAGCGGATATTTATGAAGTATGGAATTTGGGTGACCCAGGAAATGTTCGATGTCTACGGGGACGGGACAAAAAAGCTGACACACCGAAATCAAGGCTGGCGAAGAGAAAGAGCTTATGAAAAAATGAGCTCTGCCAAAATTGGCTTGGCAATGGCGAAAGACGACCTCTATGACGACAACTTTGACGTGTCAGAGATTAACAGCGTGACCGTTAAGGGGAAGCGCATAGGCTATTATTATGGCGAGCCCTCGGCACCAGAACGGAAAGAGGAGCATGTGACCTATCACATAGAGAAATATTATTAAACAATAACCCATCAGCCCTACCGCAGCACGGTTAAGCGGAAAATATGAATTATGGTATAAGGGTCAAAACGGAGAGGTTTGCCGTTTTTGAGGACGGGCACAAAGGGAGAACATCGGTATCTATAAGTTGGCATCATAACGCGTGGTATAATGGCATGAAGGCTGCAAAAAAAGACCTTCATTTGATAGAGCTCATGTTGGTTGAGCAATTATACGATGTCACCAAGGTTGACGGCGTTACCCTAAAGGGTGCAAAAGAATGTGATTATGGCGGGATGCTTATAGGATTTGAGGAGCACGTGACCTATCACATCGAAGAGCGTTGGTAATCAAAAAAATGTTTAATCTTCATAGCGCTATCGCATCACGGTAAAGCGAGTTTTTATGAGTTTCGGAATTTGGGCTTTCTGCCGGGTCTATGATGTTTACGCGGATAGAAGCATAAAAAAGATAGAATCCAGCGAGGGTTGGCTCTGGGACAGGGAGTATGACAGTATGGAGTTAGCCAAAATTGGATTGGCCGAAGTGAAAGAGATGTTAGATGATGGTTGGGGCGATTTCGACGTTATAGAGGAAAATGGCGTTATCTTGGATTGTTTCCGAGCGTTTTTTCATGGCGATGAGTGTTCGGCGCCTATACAGCGAACGGAGCACATAGTTTATCATATCAAAGAGCGTTAATATGAACACGAATAACCAACCTTTCTATGGTGCGTGCGCTGTCATCTACCGCAAGGCGGATGGCACGCAGCACCGTATCGCCGCACTTATCCCCAACGAGAAGGTGCGGCAAGGATACTTCGACCGAGCAAGGCAACTCGGGATGGAAGTGGAGATTAAGAACATCAACGAATTTCCATCAACTTAAAAACAAAAAGCCATGAAGAATCTTTTTGCTTTCGCAGCCGTGGCACTCTTGTGTGCCAACACAGACACTTCATTGGTTTTGAGACAGACAAAAAATACTTTGAGATAGCGCAACAGCGGATTGCGCAAGAGTTGTGACACAAAAGAAGTCAACGGCACAAGCACCGTTGACTCCCTTTTCTTTCCTTGCTTGAATCTCTTTATCGAAAATTCCCTCACGTGGTAATCAACTGGATGCCCATGAGGTTCTCAATCCTGAACTCCACGCTTGTCTTGGCGCCGTCGCGGTTCACCTCGCAGGAGTAGCTGTCCTCCGTGGCTTGCACGAAACCACGACTGCCACCACGGAACATGAGCAGCAGATGGCTCGGCGTGCGCTCCAACGTAAGCAGATAGTTCCATACCTTACCCTCGCGGTCGTCGGCCTGGCACGATACGCTGACGCTGTGCTTGCGCCCCGCCACGCTGTCACTCTCGCTGTCCTTCGCCTTACCGCTCTTGCGCATGATAGGCACCAGTTTGCCACCCGTCGTGGCAGGCTGCACACCGATGGCAATAGCGTTGGAGAGTGGCGGCGAGAAACTTGTGTTGGGTATCGTCGGCAACACCTGCCAACCAGACAGACCGGGATTGTAGTCGGTCACTGGAATGACTGTAATAGCCAACAGGTCGTCGAGGTCAAATTCCTTACAGCTCATAGTCGGCCCTCCCGTTAGTTAGAGCTTGCGTCCTCGTCCTTTGGCAGAGAGGAACTTGCGCTGTCAGCGGGTTCATCGTCGGCCTTGTCAGCAGGAGCAGCGATGGCCTTTGTCGTCTTGCGTGCGGTGCGGTTGATTCGCTTGGTGAACTTGGAATAGAAGTCCCACAGCTCGTTCACCTCTTCTTGTTTTGTCGTGACCTCGCAGACAAAGTGTTTACCGTAGCGCATGTTCACAGGGCCTACAATTGCCATGTCGGGCAACAGCAGAGCCGTATCATCTTGCGCCTTGTCAACGAGTGCGAGACGTTCGGGGAACGGATTGCTCTTTAGCCACAAAGATGCCGTTGGAGATACTTCCTCACGAAGATCGGCAACGATAGTTAGCTTAGATAGCACGTTGATCCGTCCTTTCCCGTCCATTCGTGCCCACGTCTTGCGCAGCCATTCGTAGATAATGTCGGCAGCTTGGTCGGGGATGGCCGGAGCTATAATCATCATTCTCGTCTCGGCATAACGAGTGAGGATAGCTGGCAGCAGCTCCGTCAATGAAAGGTCTCCGTAACCTTCAAACGTCGCCTTACCGCAGGAGCCGATGGCGTCGCGCAGAAGCATAAAATGCTTGCTTGCGCAGCAGGGTTCAATTAGATACATAGTCGTTTTCGTGTTAAGTGTTGTCATTTTACGTTTACGGGTGGTACTCTGTATGTCGGCGGAAAGGCCGTGAAGAGTTTGCGCTTTTGTGTTTCATACCGTTCCATCTCGTGCCGTTGCTGGGCGCGCTCGGCGTTTTTCTTGTCATTAGCCTTTCGGGTTTCACTTTCTTTCACTTCCTTGTAGATTGGTGAATCCACGGCAGCATCGCCAAGCGCGTCGAGATTGTCCGCAATGTAATGACAGGCCATCGCCATCGCTTGCTGGGCATCGTTCAGCGAGTCGCGCTGCATTAATCGTTCCTTTGATTGTGTCAGCGTGGTGCGTCTGCTCTCAACATAGAAGGCAAGAGAGGTGCGGAGCATAGACAGCAGTTCGTCGGCCACGTCGGGGTCGAGAGGTTTTGCAGCCTTGCCGTCGGAAGAAGATACCGAGGATGATGCCGAGGAAGAAACCGATGAAGAAGAGCTCTTGTTCTGTTCCAGTCCGTTGGCATAGCTGACAATCGCCTTCAGCAGTCTGGCACCGACGCGTGTCTTGATGTAAGTGTTCTGGCAGAATCGTATGTCACGCACCATTGAGACGTACTGCATGCGATCACCCTTGATGTCCAAGTATTCGTTCAAGACCCGTGCGGTCTGGAAGAGCAGGTCACGATGAAGATAGAAAGCGTCGGCCTCTTGCCAAAGGGCGGTGAATATCTTGTCGCTTCTGGCGTCAGATTCGAGGAATAGCAACAGCGAGTCTACGGCACGCCCGGCAGACATGAACGCGTCCTTGGCCACCCGCTCCATGCGTTTGTCGTCGGCAGGCTCATAACCGTCGGCACTCACCACGTTCATGCCGCCACCCTCGTTGAACGACACCGTGAGTAACCCGGCCTTATGTGCCAGCATCTTGTAAAATTCTATCTGTTGACAGATGCGTAGCAGTTGCACCGTCTGCATATCCATGACCGTTACATCCTTGTCGGTTGACAATGAAGACGGCGGAACGTCGTACAGGTCGAGCTGAATATTACCGTTGACAATATCGTTGAGTCGGTCGGTCACGCATGCGTATGGCACGATAGGATTCTTACGTGCCTTGCCTGTGGGACGTATGGTCGTGGCGGTGATGTCGGTGTAAGTATTACGCAATCGCTCACACTCCGTGCAGAGGTGGTTGTAGAGCGATGTGCCTAACAGCGGTTCAAGACTTACCATCTCTTCCTCTTCAAGGTAGCCGAGGAGTTGGTCGGGTCTGCTCCATCGTGCCGTAGGCATGAGTGAGACAATCTCATTTTCGGTTGTTATGAACATGTCATGTGTGAATTACAATTAACGAAAGAGACCCAGGCACGACGTATTGGTGCCTGGGTCTCGTGCCTATTGAGAATTTGGTATGCGCAAGTGTGCTTACTTTTGGCTTGAAGAGCTTTCGGCCGCGACTTCTTGCTCTATGGTACCGTACCATTTGGTGATAGGATAGAGCTGGTAGTCGCACTTCACGGTAAAGGTCTGACCGTGGTCATCGCTACGCTTTGTGCCAGTGTCCGCCTTGACAGACCATTCCGCCTCGCCGTTCTCGTTGCCTATCACGATAAACTCGTTTTTACCGGTGCTGTCTTTTTGGCCAGTAGCCAAGAAGTAAAGGTACTTGTCGCTGTTGTGCAATACACGGGAAGTGTAAGCCATATCGTCTTCTGAGAGCTCTACACGGCCAGTGGCAGTGCCACTCCAAGCCTTGCCAGTTCCGTTGTCATCGGAAGTGTATTGACCCGTTTGTGACTTGAAGTCAATGCGGTAACCTTTAAGGGCTGGTTCGGTGCCACCAGCTATTTCGGCCTTAGCAGCTGGTGTGATGTCATACCGGTTTGCTTCGTCGTTGGCCGTAATCGACTTGATATGGTTAGTATCTAAGGGTACGGCAAAGAGGAAATTGCTGACACCTGCGGGATTTTCTTTGCAACTTGCCGAAGAAATCACCGACTTGGGAATACATGATAATGCCATAATAAAATGTGTTAGTGTTATGAATTTTAATGCTACTTAGAGCTTGTGCCTGCAGCAGCTTCCTCGAACTGGGCTACAAGGTTCATTACGCCGCCCTCAAACGTGTAGTTGTAAGGATTAGCAGTAGCTCCGTCTGACCAGCCCGCGAACTTGTATTGAGTTTTAGGCGTGGCTGTGACGGTGATGATGTCGCCCTCGGCGTAGAGGTCTTTCTCGCCCGATGTGATTTTGGCAGTGCCCTCCTTTTCGTCAGATGTTGACACCGTGAACACATCGGCGATGTAGTCACCTGCAGGTACGCTGTTAGGAGTGTTGACCTGCTCGTTGACGCAGATAGACTTGGGACTGTAGTCGCGGATACGACTTGCCTGTGCTGTCTGAATCTGATAGTCGAAGAGGTTGTGGTCGTCACTGTTTCGTTCCACGGTGATGTTGGCCTGACCCTCTGGGCGGATGTCGCAGATGTACTCCAATACGCCAGGAAGGGCAAAGATGATCTGTGAACCCTTACCCATAGCCGAGTGAGTAACAAGGGTGAGGTTAGGCATCTGAGAGAATTTCCATCCTTCGTTGAGCGTAGACGGAGCAAGTTGCGGATGAACGAGCATGTAACCCTCGACAATCTTGTCGGCAAGAGCAGAGCTTGCATAAGCAATTACCTCTTCAGCGGCGCGGAGGTCGTCGTTAATCGCTTGGTACATGGCCTTGAACTTCTCGTAAGCCTGCTGCGACGTGACGCTTGAAGCCATGAGGTCACCAGTCTCAACGAGGTTTCCAATGGTCTTGGAAATCTTACCAGTCGTGATACCCTTGGCAATCTTGGTATAGATGCCATCGTAGAGCGACAGGCCGAGCTTTACCTGGTTAGCGGTAGTATCCTCCAAATTGGCGTTTGCCTCGTTGCCAAAGAAAAAGTTGGCACGGACATCCTGTGCGTGACGCTCTGCGATCTTACCGAGGAGAAACTGCGTCTTCTCGGCATTGTTGGTACCGTCGGGGTTCACGTGGAAGGGCTCCTTCTCGCGATACTTCTGCACGTTGTCTTGTGGATGCGTAACGGCGAGTATAACCTTCGCGGGGTTCTCGGTAATGGTACCGAGCTGCACTTTCTTCACGGCACCCTGCTTGTACTGACGTGCAAGAAGTCCCTTGTCATTGAAGATAAACAGCTTGTCGATGTTCTCGACATCGGTAGTAACGGTAAGACGAAGTTTGTCTGCCATCTGGTCGTTCAGCATGCTTGCACGAGCAACCAGGTCGGTATGCAACTGTTCGGTGACAGTCTGTACCTGAGATAGATTAAGTGCGTTTGTTGCCATAATCTTATTGTTTTTGAGTTAAAAAATTGTGTCTTATCCTTTGTTTTTACATGCGCCGTCGCTTGGTTGCAATAGCCTTGTCTTGTTCACGGAGACGCTTGCGAATTTCGTCCGCGCTCATGTCTGCTGTGACGACGCTCTTTACCGTCCCAGTCTCGGGTACGCCTGTACCGTTGTCTTTAGGAGCTTCAGTGCCTTCGGTCATTGGGGTTGGCTCTGACGCAAGCTCTTTCACCTCCTTGTGAAGTTCCGCAATCTGCATCTTCAGTTGTGCGATGGCGTCATTGTTCTCTTTTTTCGACTTTTCGAGCTTTGTCTTGAGGTTGTTAATCTCCTGGTCTTTTTCGGCAATAGCCTTGTCTTTTGCTCTAATCTTATTGTCGAGGTTAGCGATGATAGCTTTTGTAGCTGCTTCATCCTTATCAGGAGTGTCATTGTTGCCACAGTTCTCGCCACTGTTGTGGTCGTCGTTGGGTTCCTCGTTTTTCTTCTCCTTGGCGCCCTCGTTGTTATCGGGCTTTTCGCCCTGGGGGGTCTCCTCGGGAGATGTGCTGACCTGTTCGGCTTCGGGTTGCTCAATGGTTGCGAGCTCTTCCTTTTTGTCCTCTGTCATATTATTATTAATTTTGTGATCACTTCCTGGCTCGTCTTCCGGATCTTCGGGAGAGGGCTGTGCGTCGGGGTCGGGGTCGGTTTCCGGCTCTTTCTGTGGGTCTGGCTCCACCTTGGGCTCTTTCTTTGCCTCACGCGCAGGAGTCAACTTACCATCAGCCAACTCAAAGACGCACTCAATGGCGCGGTCGAGAGTGCCAATCTCATCGACGAGAGCCGGCATCACTTGCTGAGCCTCGAACACGTTACCGCTCAACATCCAGTCCTCCACCAATGGACGGTTGTCGCGGACGGTCTGTTGAAACTCGTTGGTGTCCTTGTTAATGAGTGTCTTCAACTTCTCGTAGTCGCCCTCGGCGGCATTGCGATACCAATCGTTCTTTTCGGGAGCGTTGTCGCCTACTATCTCGATATATCGGGAGCCGTCCATATCCTTGGCACCGTCCGGAGTAGCCCAGAACGCAGCCATCGAACCGATGCAGCCGAAGTCGTCCTTGGGGTTCCGCACCACCACACGGTCGCAACGGCATCCGAGGTTGACGAGGGAGGAACAAGCCATGCCATCGACATACATCACGGCAGGTTTCTTGTGCGCACGCCAATCCTCCATCATCAAGTCGTAATCCTTACGGCATGCGCTCTCACCACCGGGACTGTTGACGATGAAGAGGTGGCCGATGACCTGCGGGATAGTATCGGCATAGAGAATTTGGTCGCGCCAGTCCTTGGTGCCATACGAGCATGCGCCACCGTCACGGGTGACGGGGCCGTTGATGTTTACCACGTTGATGACCTGATCGTCGTCGGCCAGTTCCTCGTCGTTCCAATACAGATGGTTCTCGATGCTGTGGATGTTGCCGACATAGAGTTTGTCCTCGAAGTTGGCAGCATGGCGCTTGCCATTCTCTTTGGATATTAGGCCTTTCTTGGAGAGGAAGTAACCCTGCTCCTTCTCTACATCATTATCAATATGCACCTCGATGGCCTTCTTCAGGCCGTTGGCATAACTCTGTGCCATGTCGCGACGGAAGTCCCATGACACCGTGCGAAGAATATTCAAAAGTGAAATGTCCATAACTTGACGTTTTGAATTGGTTTTGCCCGAAAGTTAATAAATTTGGGAGCTTAGGTCAAGGGCATAAATCTACGTCAGTTCAGCACGAGAGGTTGTAACAGGGTTTTCAAAAAAGGGAAGCGCGTCATCCCGACGAGCCTCCCATGAATTTTTAGCTAAGTTAAGCTTAACTTTTATTTATAGCTTGCGCCTTTGAAACAGTCGCAAGCTTTAAGGGGAAAATTAAACTTCAAATGCCGTGCAAGGGCGAACGTAGTAGCTGCCGTACTTGCAGTAGTTGCCGACGTAGCCGCCACTGAAGTCCACGTTCCAACTGTTTCTCGCGCTGCTCTCGCATGATGACCAGTACGTTCTTTTTTTCATTGGAGCGCCGCCTACCATTTCAAGAGCCTTGTTAAGCTCTTTTCGGTAGAGATACATGGCTGCAAGTTGTCCGGCAGTAGGAATACACAGGTCTGTATCCAACTCGAATGCAAGGCCAGCCTCACGAAGATGCTTTGTACAAGACTTCATATCGAATTCGTTAAAAGCCTCAATATGGCACTTGTAGAATGAGGAGGTACTTTTTGGATGCGAACTTGCGGATTGCATAACTCTTGATAGTGCGGTCGGTGAAGTTGAGTTTTGTGATCATATTTTCTTTGCTTTATTCATATTCTATCATTACCCCTGCATCGTTCATGTTAGCCTTCAGACATCGGCTCAGTCCGATTAGGCTTCCCCGGTTGAACTCGACAGTTACTTGCGTAAATACCCCCCCCCCCCGACTTTCGGGATGTGGTAGTCTATTGTGATGTTATTCATATTCTTCAATCAGAAATACATTTTGCTGCCACGAATTGATTGTCACGGTCGGGCAAACGTCAGTGCCTAATCTACCTTTGTCGTTGTTGCCACGAGGATATTGGTAGGAGTCGTAGTTAGTCATATCAGTCCTTTTCAATCTCCACTTCCCATTTCTTATCATCGTGAGAGGAATAGACGGTATAGGGACATTTCTCTTTGTTGAGGATGCCCTGCGCTTTGTCCAATATATCTCTTGTATAGAAACACCGACGCATAAGATACGCCAAAGCCTCGAACTGATCACGAGTAAGAAAGGCCTCCTGCTCGCCGCAAGTGATACCTACATTATCAGTAATGGTAGAATAGAACAGCTTTACGTCCTCTTCCTTTCCCGTGCCCCCGTTCTTTACGATTATCTTTTCTGTATTGTAACTCATAATTTATTTCTCCTTTTATAATTCTACAAACACGCACACCCATACGGCAAATCACACACAATGCAATCCACGCTTCCGTCGGGAATCCTCTTCATTCCTTCGAGGCAGTCTTCATTATATATCTTATTCAGTTCCATCATTCGTCTTAGAATCTGTTGTCAATTCCTAAAATCATTCCTCACCACCCACACGCTCAGTCCTATGTTGAGCAGGAGCATGAGGATGATGATGCCCCAATATTGCTTGTCGCTCAGTTCTACCGAGAGATACTTGAAGTTGGCGAAGTTCTTGCGCTTCCATTCCTTCTGCACGATAGGTTCTATGTACGAGGCAAAGGCGCAGAGGTCGAGACGGTGCGACATAAACCAGTCGCGGCTCTTTATCGAAAGCACCGGCGAGTCACACCAAGAGAAGGCATCGCTCCACACCACGCGGTTACGGTTGTCAAGACCTACGCACACCACAAGCTCGTTCTTATTGCCACCCTGCCAGTAGGAGCGTTGGCGGTCGGCAATGGATAGCGGCTTGTTGCGATAGAAGAGCAGATAGAGGCGAAACTCCTTCTTCGGGCCGTACTGGGCATTGAGCACACGGATGGCTCGCTCCTGACGGGCAGAAAACTTGGCTCCGATGATAGGGCATTGGTCGCGCAGATGAATGTCGGGATAGTCGTAAAGTCCGATGCGCCGAGCCTCCTTCTTGCTGATGTCCTCAAACATGAACACCGAGTGCGAAGCCTTCACCTTGTTCTCGTATTCATGACTGCGGGTCACGGTGTAGAGCTGGGCGATCTGTCCGTTCCACTGATATTCGTAGGCATCGCCATCACGGGTGTAATAGTTGCGGTGCATATCCACAAACACCGACGGAGCCTGTAAGCGGTCTTTCATTGCCGAAAACTCCTCATTGGAACACTCTCGCTCACGTCCCGAATGGTCGTAATAGGTCCAATATTCTGGGTGGTTCTCCGTTTCATAGTAGGTCCGAGTGTGAGAATTTCCCTTTGAGTCGGTGTATGTCTCGGTACGCATCACTTGCTCGTTCCACGGCTCATAATAGCGTATCTTCGTGACGTAGCTGCCCAAGTATTCGGTGTCGCTCGACTCTACGCGCTCAAACGCCCATATCATCGCTGCGCCCACAAGGAGCGAGGGGATGATAAGCACGGCGTGCTCCCACCATGTAGTCTGCTTGCGGAAGAACAGCAGCAGCACAGCCGACACAAAGAAGGGGATGAGAAAAACGAGTAGTTCCATAAGCCTTTATTGTTTCTTGTCGAACAAATCCACGTCGTTGTCTTCGCCCTCCGTCATCACTTCCTTGGATCGCGACGAAGAGATAACCTTATACTCAATAGGCATAGTGTTAGACACAAACCATCGGGCAGGGTAGGTGCGAGTGAGCGTTTCGTGTTCACGGATGATGTCGAGCATACGTTCTTGTGAGGTCTGAAACTCGGTGCGCTGTATCTCGATGGCCTGCATGAGGTCGCGGTAGAGCGATACATCAAAGTTGGGGTTGCTCTCCTTGATCCATTTCATCATCGTGCCCTGGTCGTTCTGATAGCGTCCGGCAATAAGCTGCGGATAAATCTTCTCGAAGGTCTGCTTATACTCGTCCGTAACCTGCGCCTTCTGCTGAATGATTTTCCACATCTTGTCGTGAACGCCCTCAATCTTTCCGCGCTGTGCCTCTGCCTGTTGGCGCAGCGCAATCTCGCGGTTGTTGTAACTGAAATAGGTGGCTACCAATGAGCCGATAACGATGGCAATCACAAGCAGTATGGATGCCGTAATGATGTTCTTTGTTTTCATTGTTTCTATTGTTTAGCTGTTAAAATGTTTTTATTCTTTAGTATCTGACCAAACCCAGTCATCGGCAAATATATCCTCCCAAGTAGGGATGTAGTAAGTGGCGATATTCTGACGGTCGTCATTGTCGAGCGACACTTGCAACACTTGATTGCGATAATGTATCATTCCGTCGCCGAGGTCAAGAAGCAACTTTTTCGCTTCATCGTTCAGACTCGTCATCTTCGGTATAATGTCGCGAGAAATGTCTGCCGGTATCTGGAGCGTAATAAACTTCTTGCCATTCCACAACGAACGTGTGTAGTTATGGCCTTGCTGTAAGCCTTCGATTACTTCTGTAAATTTCATAGTTATATTGTGTTTTGATTGTTCTTGATGTTCTTCTTTGTAATGGTCGGGATATGTAGGCTTGTCGGCAAGCATCTCGTGGCGACAACCCATTATCCACGACTCAAGATTGATAAATCCCTTGCGGTATTTCTTGTCCTTGTTCATTTTTTTTGTCGTGGTTGTGCATGGCGCGCCATGTGCTCGGTCCTCAACTCGTGGAGCTTGCGCTCCATCTCGACACGATGGTGTAAGAGGTCGAGCAGTTCTTCGTGGGTGTGATTGGCGGCCTGTCGTGCCGCCTGAAGCTCGATGCCGTTATTCATAAGTCCTTGTATCAATAGTTCGTTCTCTGCGCAGTATGCGCGGAAAAGCTGGTCTTGTTCAAATTGTGTCATTGTTGTTGTGTGTTTCGATGGTTGATTATAGACTATTCGGACGGTTGGGGTGTTGATTAAAAATCCACTTCCCGGCCTTTGGCGAGGTCGGTGATGTCATGTCTAAGGCGTTTCTGAAACGCCTCCTCGCTATCGTCGCCACTCAGCAGATAGTCGGCGCGCTGGGCGTAGATGGCCGCCTTGCGCAGGTAGCGGACGGCACGTTTGAGTTCCTGGAGCGTGAGGAAGCGATAACCGAAGCAGTTGGGCATGGTGTGGTGGTGGTTGATGGCATACTCGGTTGGCTCATCGTCGTCTCCGAAACTGTCGCGAATGAGGTCTTGCACATCACTCTCGTCGAGCTCGTGGCCGTAGAGGTAATCCTCGATGCGGTCGGCGATGTCGTCGATTCGGGACTGCGCGTAATCGAAGTAGCCGCCGCTCATAGCGCACCTCCTTTCAGCCCGAGTTCACGTGCGATAGCGAGGAAGAGGATGAGCTTGTCGGGCGAGACGTTGGTAGGCCTGCCCTCGCACGAGACCTTGCCGTCGGCGACTTGGAAGTAAGTGGTAGTGGCAGGGGTGTCGATGTGGAAAATTTGGTGTTTCATTATTTTCTTTGTCAGTCTTGCTTTCCATTCCTTATCGTGGATGGAGCCTACAATCTCTACATCGCCTTTGTAATCGTTAACAACAGCTCCATATAACGACCACGTGCTTTTGGTTACAGGGTTGGCATACACCACATCGACACAGTAACCACGCTCACCGTCAGTAACACGACCGATAACCTTGCCATTGTGGGCGAGTATATCACCGTCATATATCTCCTTGCCGTTCTTGTCTTTCAGTCCAGTGTTATTGCCAACAGTCTCTGGGTCAACCTCATACCCACCAACTATTGTACGAGGCTCTAAGCCAGTTGCTGTTACTTTCTGGTTGTGAACCAAGTCACCATATCGCCAAGCATCAGTAAAGATGTCTTTGCCACGAAATTTAATTGTTCTCATATTATCATTTATTCTTTAACACCAAATGGTGTGCCATCAGTGAATTTATAAGCACTATACATATCATCATAAGGGAAAGGAACTTCATCTATAGATGTAAGAACACCATCTACTTTCGTAATAACTCCACAATGAATAAACACATCTGATTCGTTATCGTTTATTTGTTTCACCCATCCAAACGGTTGATGTTTTTGCATCTCAGCCCAGCACTCTTCTGCATTAGCAAATGGGCGGTACTTGGGTTCTGGTTTAATGCGATAGACATTTGGATTGCAAAGCTCAACATTTATAAAGTCAATATCCATCCAATTACCTATTCTATCCTTTAATTGTATAGGCTTACCTTCTGCGAGTGCTTGAATAAAAGGCAGCATATCTTTCGCTTCTTGTCTGTTCATTGCTTGTTGAATTTCTTGTAATTGTACTTGCTTATTAGCATTGCTGCCTTTTTGATTCGATTGTCTATCCTTGTTTGAGCGACCAAGGTATCAACCAACCTGTCATACCAATAAGGAGCAAGGCGGTCTGTCCTCGTGTTCATTATCTTCTTTGCCAGTCTGATTTTCATGCGTTTTTGTTGTTTAAGTAATCCTTTATCGTGAGGCGTAGGTGTTTCGCCTCGTCTCGCAAGAGCCTGTTCTCTTCTTCGAGCTGTGCTATGAGGTGCAGGTATGACAATTCGCTAATCTTGTCCATCGTCGCAATATCCACTTGCCTTGTGTTTGATTCTGTAAGGTTTTGTCATAACTATATCTTTTTGAGTTTAATCTTTATTGCTCTTAGATGCCTCTCGCCACCTGCCCAGTAACACGACCGTCTGAGGTAAAAAGGCTGGCCTTTGAGCCAAGGGAACTTTTCATAAAAGGCTTTCCACTTCGTCCTCCCTGCGGTCAGCGCAGGAACTTCGATGCAGCTTCTTATGTAGCAACTACCGAAGACCAAGGTGTTGTCGCACATATTCATCTTCACCATTATCTCCTATGTATAAGTCCTTAACAAGTAGGGCGTAGCCATCCTCTGACCGTGTTTTGTTGTAGCCTTGCCGCAAATACCATTCCAGCGTCCACCGTGGGGTTTCATCTTTGTAAAATTCGAGGGCCACCACGCGGCAATGGCTCTTGCGTGCGAGATGTTCGGCCAGCTTTAGAAGTCCCTTGCCGATGCCGCGCTTGCGGTTGGGTTCGTCAACGTAAAGGGCGTAAATGAGGGCGTCCGCGTGATATTCGTCTTTTAACTCCTGTTGGTTGAATACTTCCACCTGTACCGATGCGTTGTTGACGCTATCCGTAACAAGGATGTGGTCACCCCAAAACCACTTTTGATATTGTACCTTGTTGATGCCCTTGCCTATGGCTTTTTCCTTAAGCTCTACAGGCTCGTCAGCCCATGACAACTCTCTACCGATAAGCGTGCTTATTGTACCTTGGGACAGTTCTATGAAATCCCCCTTGTAATATGCGTAGCCTGTGTCATCATTACGCTCATCATGTTGAGGATACCACTTCTCGTAATTTTCACCAGCGTATGTACCCCACACATGATCTTTATCTTTTTGTGTATTTCCTCTGAACGGTTTTACGTTGAAAATCTTTTCAGTACCGTCTTTATCAACTGCTAACCAAGCCATATTGTTTACATTTATGCCCGAAGGCGTTAAACTTCTTATCTCCTTATCGTGGCAAGAAGTCATCGACATATAGCCACTTTATGATTCTGCACTCCTTCACATATTCCTTCCACTTTATGAGAGACGTGATATTGTCTATATCAAAGACAATATCGTTGTCATCGTTGAGAAACTATGTCAAAATCCACTTGGAAGATTCCGTTGCTCATTGGCGAGATGCTATAAGCCTTGGGCAGCTTCTTGATTATATCGCCACCGTAAGCGTCCTTGGTGAGCTGGACGAACTCTCGGACAGTGGTCTTGTCGCTAAGCGAGATGCCCCTGCTATTCGCGAACGACTCCCTGCCCATGCGGCAACTGCCCGTGAGCACATGATGGTAAACGAACAGGTCTTGATTGCTGTACTTCGTGTCGTAAGAGGGGAACTTTCGTTTGAACGCTTGTATTCTTTCTTCCTCGGTGCTGTCGTCGTAGAGCTTCTCTTGAAGGGATGTGAAAGCTTCACGCAATGTTTTCCCGTGAGCGAAGTGATTATTATCCTTGGCAATATAGCACGGCACCAACTTCGTGTTATGTTCAAGGATGAAGCCTTGCGCTACATTGCCATGGATGGAGGTTATAATGGTTCTCGTGTTGTCAATCACATACACCGCGTGCCCATTGATTTCTTTCACGCCGCCACAGCAATCGCCATAGCCATTGCCACAGCCATCGCCATAGCCATAGCCATCGGAAATTTTATAGTCAAAGTCTTGACTGTCATCGTAGTCTTCGTTGTAGCCATCCACTGACAGAAAAGACTTAACTTGTTTTATCGTTAATACTTCCATACCTCGATTTTTTCAAGATTGTCAATAGCCTTGTCCGTGCAAGGAATTATCTGACAACAGCGGTTAAGCACCATGGAAGCCACCACGGGGCTGACATGGCCGTCTTTGATGCCATCGTTGGCGATTTGGGAGAGGCAAGAAGCGCCCTTCCACATCCAGATGTTGCGCACGTTCTCCACGCGCACGATGTCGTTATCGACCTCTGTGACGGTCCCGAAATACACACCAGCATCATAGCTTCGCACGATGCACTTCTTGTTGAGAATGTCTTGATACATGATTGTTGTTGTTTTGTGAGTTGATTATGTTGATTGTAAATTTTTTTAGGCTCAATGGGCGTTGGGGGCACATTGGGCGGTGTGGTTATATCTCGTTAAGCTCGGAGTCGGTCAGCTCGCGGATGGCTTTCTTGGCGCATCCCTTTGTGCGGAAGATGTCGTCGGCGAAGTCGTTGACGGTGGCGATACGGCTGTTGATGA
>ERZ1034871.38-NODE-38-length-63580-cov-9.694892_pt1 | contig 63580 bp, 58 predicted proteins | sample MGYA00520631_ERZ1034871 | MGnify/ENA primary metagenome ERZ1034871 (study PRJEB33766, sample SAMN09781721) | gut metagenome | biome: gut microbiome | host: Homo sapiens | place: Madagascar | study: EMG produced TPA metagenomics assembly of the PRJNA485056 data set...
ATTCACAAATCTTATATCGGTTTTTAACGTTTACACAAAACTTGAAACGGTCTCTGGATTTTACTAACTTTTTCCCTTTTTACATATTGGACACCAGCATCTATCCACTAAATGATCCGCGCGGCTCTTCCATTTGTATCCACACGTAACACATATCGCATCCACATCATCTTTTGATCCAATATAGTTCATTGCAACAATAGTGCGATTGCTCTTTTGTAATATCTTCTCATAATAGTTATCAGCACGGTGTTTCATTTGCTCCTCTTTAGATATCGTAGTTCGTGTTCTGCCCTTAATTTTGGGGTTACATTTAGGGCAGTCTGGAATCTTCTTCTCTAATGCAGCATACCCAATAAACCATTCATATCCACAATTTTTGCACTGTAATCTAATTGGCGAACTGATATTCGTAAACGACACTAAAGATATATCCGAACATGACAAATATTTCTGAATCTCAGTTATTTTTCTCGCCCTTTTTTCTTCCCTTTTCCCTCGAGTCCAATTCGATGAACTCGGTGTTCCAACATGAGCATCAACAAAAGAGAGATGAAAAATTATTTTTTTTAACAAATCAGTATTCCAGTCTTTTACCCACTCCATTTTTAAATGATAGATAGCTCTTCCTTTAGCTTCGTAAAAAAACTGCTCTTTATACGCCAGCGCATCAGCATTGTTTGTTTTTATTTCTAGTATTGTTTTATCAGTAGAAAGATCACACAACGCAAGAATATTATTTTCATAATCAACAACAAGTTCCTGAGACAATATTCGTTCATTCTTAAAAATTTCGTATTTAATAAAATCGACTAGCGGACGAATTCGTTCTTTAAGATTTTTTGCAGTGGAATTTATACGCTTTTCCATTTGTTTGTCTTCTTTATGAAGTGCAGTAACGGTTCCATCTGGATTAAAAGACATCGGAACCATTGTTACTCCATTAGGAATTTTTCCAATGAAATCCAATTTTAGCTTATTTTCCAACAAAAAACGTCTCGAATTTTGCACATCTACATCCAACATTGAATTTATCAGATGTTCAATCGTCATTCCAGTAAAATTAGTTGGAAACTTTTCAATTCCCTTAGAATCGATTTCAAATGCTTTAACGAGAGTACTTTGACATTCAATATATGGTCTTTCACTGAGTACGCAGCTCAAATTTGGATGAGAAGACAATAAACTAGCAGGAATGATATAATCCTCATTAAGTCTAAATACATTATCTTCACCGCTCCCCTCGGTTACAAGATAAAAGTAACCATCCATTTTTTCAAATAGCTTCCATTCAAGCTTACAGTCATTTGAACCACTATGAACAGTCTTAACACCATCAACCTTGAATATTGAACACAAATTATCCTTGGTGATATTTCCATGTGAAAACCTTGAAGAAATTATATTTTTCTTAAAATTATAAAAATTCAATTTTTCAAATCCTAAAATCCGATGCCTTTTCATATATGCTGAAAGAAATGATGCATCAAAATTCCCACCAGAATAAATCAGTATTATTCTTTTTTCCAATTCAAACTCTTCTACTATACGGTCAAACTCAAGTTGAGTAAGTGCAGTCGCACCAACTAAATCCTGTTCGGTAATACCATTTATATGTGTTGTAACAATCTTGCGATTCAGCTCTAAAGGTAAAAACTTGCTATATTCTTTACCATCATCGGGTTTGTAAAGCGAAATTGAAAGCAAGTCAGCCTGTTTTGATTTTAATCCGTTTGTTTCAACATCAAACACTACATACTCTGTTGGATCCGTGTTCATTCTTTTCATAATTTATCACCTTTCAAGGATATAAGGATTACCTTGTACGCTATAGATAAATAGAGATTATTCAAACTCTACAGCTTCTGAATTGTTAAATTCATCAATATCATAATTCTACCATAATCACGCCCACAATCCTACGTCATTCTATTAAAATTTATTTAAAGAAGTTAGAATTAGTTTGCAGATTGATTTCTGCCGTTACCCCATAGGCATCCATCCCATAACCAGAGTTCCATAACGTAAATTGCAGATTTTGTGGTGCGGTTCATAATGTTAGCAGGGCATGTATAAGCGGCATTTCACAAGTCATTCACAGTGTAAAGAAAAAGAAAAAACGTACAGACAAATATGATTTCCTTTGTGAGCTTTGCGAGCAGGAATATCATATTTGTCTGTACGTTTTTTCTTTGTATAAAACCTTCAATATTGACTTGTGAAATACCGCTTATATCTGCCCTTTTGTACACTAAGAAAGCACCACAAAATCTGCTACTCCACGGCAAGTTAAACTCCGGCTATAGGATTCACCTATAGCTAATTCTAGATAAAATGAATTATGTCAAAAAGCAAGATTCTGCTATGATGTATATATCCAATAAGACCTACAGAAACAGTGGGAAATTATGATAACCAATCACAGAAGACAGAAATATATTACAAGTAGAAGAAATCAGAGGTGCGACATGGCAGAAAGAAATCTTGACTTTGACAAAATTACAGACAGAAGAAATACAAACTGCTTAAAATACGATTTTGCAGTGAAAAGAGGTATGCCGGAAGATGTGCTGCCACTCTGGGTTGCAGACATGGATTTTCAGACATCTTCTTATGTACAGGATGCACTGATCAGACAGGCACAGCATGGGATTTTTGGATACAGTGATGGACAGGAATCTTATTTTGAAGCTGTGGAAGGATGGCTGAAGAAACATCATGACTGGGAAGTACAGGAAAAATGGCTGGTCAAAACACCGGGGGTCGTAATGGCTCTGGCATTGTCCGTAAAAGCATATACAGATCCGGGAGATGCAGTATTGATTCAGTCACCGGTATATTATCCTTTCTCAGAGGTGATTTCAGATAATGGAAGAAAAATCGTAAGCAGTGACCTTTTCCTGGGAGAGGATAACCGCTATCATATTGATTTTGCAGACTTTGAGAAAAAAATCGTAGAGGAAGAAGTGAAACTTTTTTTCCTTTGCAATCCGCATAATCCGGTTGGAAGAGTGTGGACAAAGGAGGAGTTGGAGACAATTGGAGATATCTGCTGCAGACATCACGTGATCGTTGTGAGCGATGAGATTCATGCAGATTTTGTTTTTCAGGGAAAACATCAGGTTTTTGCAAATCTGAAAAAGGAATATGAGGAGTGCACCATTACCTGTACTTCACCGGGCAAAACGTTTAATCTGGCTGGTCTGCAGACTTCTAATATTTTTATCCCGAACCAGAAACTGAAAAATGCATTCAAAAAACAGTTGGCTGCAGCCGGATACAGTCAGCTCAATGCAGCCGGACTTGTGGCATGTGAGGCAGCTTACCGGGATGGGGAAGAGTGGTATCAGGCGATGAAAAAATATGTGGCTGGCAATATCGCTTTTACAAAAGAATTTGTGGAAAAAAATCTTCCGGGCGTGAACATGGTGGAACATGAGGGAACGTATCTGATCTGGCTTGATTTTAACGGCCTTGGATTGTGCGCGCAGGAGTTGGAAGATTTGATCGTTCACAAGGCAAAGCTCTGGCTTGACAGTGGAAGAATTTTTGGAAAATGCGGAAGAGGATTCCAGCGGATCAACGTGGCTTGTCCGAGAAGTACGTTAAAAGAGGCACTGGAGCGCATCGCAAAAGTACTTCCGGCAGATACCATAAAAGCTGCAAGCTGAATCAAATCGAGCAGCAGTCACACATCGAGATCGCAATGCAATGTAAGCGAACAGAAAAATGTATCCTGACGAAAAGAATTGCAAAAATGATGAAAAAACAGTTGACAGTAAATGTGTTAATCGCTATAATTCAAATATAAACACATATTCATATATGTTTAGTAGGAAATGAGAAAGGAGACAATGTTATGAAATATACGGGATCAGGTACACAGAGAAATCATATAATGTGTTGTTGCCGCTGTCAGGCTGTATGTATGAGTACGGTTTATTTTTCATATGCATTGTGTACCCGCTAAAAATTTGTAACTCAGGCAGGTGTCGTGCATAGGATACCTGCCATTTTTATTTTGGAAGATAAAGCTTCTTCTCACTAAGATCACAATTTTAAATATCGCAAAACAAGGAGGCTAAATCCTCTGCTCCTGTAGGAACAGTCGCATTTTGCTTCGCAAAACAAGGAGGCTAAATCCTCTCCTCACAAGAGTTCGGATTTTTGCTTCGCAAAAACAAGGAGGATTAACATGAGTGATATCAAATCAAGCACATTAGAGTTAGTAGGAAAAACACCAATCGTAAACGCAGGCAGATATGCTGCAAAAGCAGGCGTGACAGACGCAACCATTTTAGTAAAACTTGAGGCATTTAACCCGGCCGGTTCTGTAAAGGACAGAATTGCATTGGCAATGATCGAGGATGCAGAGAAAAAAGGTATTTTAAAAGAGGGCGCAACCATTATTGAACCAACCAGCGGTAACACAGGTATCGGTCTTGCAGCAGTTGCAGCGGTCAAAGGATACAGAGCAATCTTAACACTGCCGGATACCATGAGTGTTGAGCGTAGAAATCTTTTGAAAGCATACGGCACAGAGCTTGTTTTGACAGAGGGCGCTAAGGGAATGAAAGGTGCGATCGCAAAAGCGGATGAACTTGCAAAAGAGATTCCGGGAGCCGTTATTTTAGGCCAGTTCGTAAACCCTGCAAACCCGGCAGCACACAAGGCAACAACCGGACCGGAAATCTGGGAGCAGACAGGCGGAAAAGTAGATATTTTTGTAGCCGGCGTTGGTACAGGCGGAACCATAACAGGTGTTGGTGAGTACTTAAAAGAGCAGAATCCAAATGTCAAAGTTGTAGCAGTTGAGCCTGCAACAAGTGCAGTTCTTTCTACAGGAAAAGCAGGCGCACACAAGATTCAGGGAATCGGTGCAGGATTTGTTCCAGATACTTTGAATACTTCCGTTTATGATGAGATCATTCCTATCGAAAACGAGGATGCTTTTGACGAGGGAAGAGCATTTGCAGTAAGCGAGGGCGTTCTGGTTGGTATTTCTTCAGGAGCAGCTTTAAAAGCAGCCACTATTTTAGCAAAGAGACCGGAAAATAAAGGAAAGAATATTGTAGTTCTTCTTCCGGATTCCGGTGACAGATATCTGTCTACTGCATTATTCAGCAACTAAGAGCGTTTCAGGTGCTGATCGTGAAATCAGTTTGAAACAGACCCCCCTCATGGAAAATTTGATAAACATACTCCATGAGGGGATTTTTATGACAATAGATATTCGCCGAGTGTGCATTCTGTTGTTTCGTATCCGATGCTGTAGCCGCTGGTAGGGCATAGGTTTGCAAAACCGAAGTTGGTGGTTCGAATCCGCCCAGTATCACTCTTGAAAAAAGTGCTTATTTCGGAGAAGAGTAAAGCAGTAAAACTGGCGATGGTTTCAATATGAAAACAGAGAATAAGGGAATGCAGTTTATATTTGTGTATATGAACGAAAAAGTAAACTCCTCAAAATGAGGACTTTTAAGGCTAAAAAGTCCTCATTTTGAGGAGTTTTGCATTTTCGTGGAAAAAAGGATATGATAAATTAAATAGAAAAGATGGAGAAGAGAGTCTCAGAAAATTTGTGGAAAGTGGGAAATATAATGCAAAAAATATTAATTACAAATGACGATGGAATACAGTCAGATGGTATCATCCGTTTGGCACGTGTAGCAAAAAAATATGGTGAAGTCTGGGTGGTGGCACCGGACGGACAGCGCAGTGCAATGTCACACAGAATCACATTACGTGAAACGATAGAGTTTTTTCCAGTTGATTTTCCGGTGGAGGGTGTGCACGCATATGCAAGTACAGGAACACCAGCGGACTGTGTACGTTTTGGAATTTTAAATATTGTGAAGGAAAAGCCGGACTATGTTTTTTCAGGTATTAATTATGGATATAACAGCGGAACAGATATTCAGTATTCAGCGACCGTAGGATCTGCGTTAGAAGCTGCGTGCGCAGGTGTGCATGCGATTGCGTTTTCTGAAGGTGCATCGGAGTGTCATGAGGTGACAGACGCTTACCTTGAGCAGATGCTGAAAGAACTGATGGAACAGCCTTTGGCGCACAATCAGATCTGGAACGTAAATTTTCCGCAGTGCGAACTTGAGAAGCTGCGGGGAATTTTATATGACAGAAAAATTGCAGACTGTGGATTTTTCATTGACGAGTATCTGGAAGAGGGGCTTGAAAATGGGAGAATACGATTGACTGTGCATGGAAATTATAATGAGAATGCCCCGGAGGGAACAGATTTCAGGGCACTTGTTGATGGATATATTTCAGTTGGGAAGGTGAATAATCTGCAGTAAAAATGAAAGATACCAAATAATTGCAAGGAATCAAAAAAATATGTTATTTCAAACAGGATACCGGATTAATACAATATAATTGAGGCAGTGTATACAAAACGACAAGAGATGAAAGAATGTCGGAAAGCGGAGATTGGAAATAGTATGCGTATAAAAATGATACAGAAGAAAAAAGGATTGTGGGGAAAATGAAAATACTATTAGTAGATGATGAAAGAACAGAGCGTGAGGGAATCCGGTTTTTGATTGAAAAATTTCAGTTTGAGCTTGAAGTAGCGGAAGCAGCTAACGGAAAACTGGCAATGGAGTATCTACAGAAATATCAGGATGTGGATATTTTATTGACTGATGTGAAAATGCCATATATGGATGGTCTGCAGCTTGCAAAATATGCAAAGGAAAACAGACCGGATGTGATCATTATTATATTCAGTGCTTACAGCGAGTTTGATTATGCGAAAAAGGCATGCGAGGTAAGTGCGGTCAATTACCTGTTAAAACCGATCGAAGTGGAGGAATTCAAACAGGTGATGGAGCATGTCATTGCACTTTGCAGACAGAAAAAGCAGTGGAAAGAACAGAAAGAAAATCTGTTAGTCGCAGATAAAAAATTATTGTTATACAGACTTTTTAACACGAAAGAATCTGTGACAGAGATTGTGGAAAAATTAAAAGAATACAAGATTAATCTGGAAAATAAATATATCTGTTTCGTGAGTATTGAGACACGGAACAATTACTTTGAACTGTGCGAGGAAGAATTTGAAAAAATACTGAAACGCAATATGAAATTACCATATGAACAGATCGACTTTTATCCAAACCAGATTTATGTGATGATTTACAGCAGAGAGCCGATTGAGGAACGGAAAGTGGAAAATTCCATCCGTTTATTATACGCTGATCTGACCGAGGAAAAAGCAGAGATGCCATCGATCATTGTCGGAACAACATTCTTTGGAATAAAAGAATTTTCAGGCAGGGTAAAAGAAATGGAAGATGTCCGAAATGACACGTTCAGCTATTTTTCGGGAGTAATCTACATTGCACAGAAAGCAGCGCGGGATACAGGAACACTCGAGGAAACCATGCAGATGAAAGATAGTATTTTTCGAAGCATAGAGGATGAAAATATGCCTGCAGTGGAAGAACAGTTATTGGTATATCTGAAACGTCTGGAAAATGAAAAAGCGTCGAGTGCATTTTATGCAAAGTATCTGATTTTAGATATTGTCAAGGCTATTTATCAGAAGTACGGCATCTATAACGAGAGCCTGATCATGCAGACAGCAGATGAAATTATGAACAGTCATGATCTTTGGAAAGTGGGCGAAGTTGTGTCAAAAGTGATACGGGAGATCACTGTTTCTCAGAAACAGAGTCTGCCGGATACGAGCCTCACGGTATCCGAAATCAAAAAAGTCATCAAGAATGAGTATATGCATGATATCGGTCTGGAAGAGATCGCAGAAAAAGTCTGCCTCACAGCGTCCTATGTGAGCTTTATTTTCAAGAAGGAGACAGGATACAATCTTGTGAAATATTTGACAGACTATCGCATGAAGAAAGCGAAAGAACTGTTAGAGGAGAGTAACTGGAAGATCGTAGATATCGGAAAGGCATGTGGCTACACAAACCAGCCCTATTTCAACAAACTGTTTAAAAATTACTATGGTGTGACACCGAAGCAGTACCGTGAGCAGAAATAAACAGAAAAATTGGAAGTGAAGATACAGTGGTGCGGTCATGTTGACAGAAATACATAAGAAGCGGGGAGAAGGTCAAGTGAAGAAAATCTGTAACTGGTTTATACATAATGCGTCTATGCAGAAAAAGCTTATTATAAGTTATATTATTCTGGTGTCGATTCCGTTATGTATTCTCGGTATTCATTCGTTTTCTGCGGCAAATCAAAATCTGCTGGACCAGACAGAAGTGACGATGGACAATAATTTACACCGTATGTGTCAGGAGGCAGACGCTATTTTTCAGAGAGAGACAGATTTTACAAAATATCTGGCGTACAATCTGGAATTTCGACAGACGTTGGAGGGGAATGCCTATAATGGTAGTGCAATCGCACAGAGTCTGAATAAGACGGTGGAACCGGTATTCTGGTACTTTATAACGAGCGATGAAAACTTAAAAATGATCAAGATCGTCACACCATATACGGAAACGGACATCGGCTCCTTCCTGGAGTCGGCGGAGCCATATGAGAATACGGTGTGGTACAAAAAGCACGAAAAAGATTTTAATACAGAGTGGACGGTCGAGGAGGACGGAAAGCTGTATGCAACGCGGACAATTTTAGATACGGCAACGACCAGCAGAAGAATCGGTGTACTGCGTGCGGAATTTTACTTAAACCGGATTTTGGAACCGTTTGATACGATGGATTATCTGGACAACGGGATCGTGATAAAAGACGGAAATGGTCAGGTGATTTACACAAAAAAAATTGCTGATGAGCAGATGGAACAGAAAATTGAAGCGTACATTGGAGAAAACCCGGAGGATGCATCGGTCTTAAAAAAAGAATATATTTTAAAAGAAGCGTCGATGGAAAAAGTCGACTGGAAAATTTACTATTTTATTGACCGGAATACAATCTCGGAACAGATTTATTCCATTATATTTTCTACAATCATAGTAGTACTTATTTGTGTCGGACTGACACTGGTGGTGATTGGAGTGCTGTCGCGTGTGATCGGTCAGAGAATTTTGCAGTTGAGGGATCAGGCGGAGCGTATTGCAAACGGCGATCTGCAAAATCCCTGTCACACAACCGACACGGATGAGGTCGGCATGGTGACGAACAGTCTTGGAAGAATGACTGTGCAGTTAGATTCCATGATTAATGAAGTATACAAGATGGAGATTGAGAAAAAAGAATCTGAATTGAGAGCGCTGCAGGCGCAGATGAACCCTCATTTCCTCTACAACTGCCTCTCAGGTATCAAGTGGAAGGCACTCAGAAAAGGGGATGACGATATCAGCGATATCACAGGACTTTTGGCAAAATTCTACCGCACAGCATTAAACAACGGACAACAGATCACAACGGTGAGCAGTGAGTTGGAGAATATCCGGGCGTATATTGAGATCCAGAAAAAAATGCATGAGGAACCATTTGAGGTGGAATACCGGATAGATGAGAGCGGTCTCGAATGCTGTATGCCGAACTTCCTGCTTCAGCCGCTGGTGGAAAATGCGATGAAGCACGGCATTGATTATATGGAAGAACCGGACACCGGAAAAATTATTGTGGAGTTTTGCAGAAAACCGGAGCAGCTGGTATTTTCTATTTACAATAACGGACCTTTGATCGAACTTGAAATGGTAGAGAAATTGTTGAATGAACAGGGAAAAGGCTATGGAATCCACAATATCAAGGAACGTCTGGAGCTTTATTACGGAGCACTCGGAAGTCTTGAAGTGAAAGTCACTGATGCAAAATATACCTGCTTTACGGTAAAGATGCCGGATACGCTGCAGAAGGAAAATCCAAAATAAAATACATGAAAAAGTATTACTTTTCCAAAGAAAGTATTATTTTTTTCTGCTATGTTCGACGGTATGATAAATATATCAAATGAAAGAGAAAAACAGCAGCAGACAGCGGTATTTTCTTTCGGGAAAAGGAGAAAAAGGTATGAAGAGAAAAGTTTTGAGCGTATTATTGTGCGCAGCAATGACACTTGGGGTAGTAGCAGGATGTGGAAGCTCCTCGGATACAGGAAGCACAGATTCAGCATCTAAGACAGAGACAAAGGGAGAGAAAACAGACTCTTCTTCGGACAAAGTGACAATCCGTATGTCTTACTGGAATAGTGAAGACACGGTACAGGCAATGTTAGATTATCTTGCAGAGGCAGTGCCGGAGGTAGAGATTGAGTATCAGTTTATTGATAATTCTAACTACGATACAATTATTGATACCCAGCTTTCCGCAGGCGAAGGACCGGACATCATCTGCGAGTCACCGGGTTCTGCATTAAAACATGCAAAATTAGGTTATCTGGAAGCGTTGGATGATCTGGCAGCTGATTATTCCACAGCAGGTACAAGTGTTTACGGATATAACGGAAGTACCTATGCACTTCCGGGAATCAGCTGGTTTGAAGGAATCTATTATAACAAAGAAATTTTTGAAGAAAATAATGTGGAACTTCCAAAGACATTTGATGAGTTTTTAGACGTTTGTACAACATTCCAGAATGCAGGAGTCACACCACTTGCAGCAGGCTTAAAATCATGGGAACCACTGTTAAAGAGTTCTATGGCATTTGTGACAGCAGAGTATCTGTCCACAGATGAGGGAAAAGGTTTTGGAGAAAAATATCGTAACGGCGAAGTGACAATGGACGGAACCTGGAATCCATATATCGAGACATGGTCACAACTGATCGATAATGGTGTATACACAGCAGACATGACAGGTATTGATCATGATCAGGCATTAGAGCAGTTTGCAACAGGCGGTTCAGCAATGTTCTGCTCTGGTCCTTGGGATTATGATGCGATCATGGAAAAAAATCCGGAGTTACAGCTTGACATGATGCCTTTCTATGGAACAAAAGAAAGCGCAGGCTGGCTCATTGGTGGGCCTGGCTGTGGATTTGCAGCAAATGCTTCTTCCAAGAACCTTGATGCAGTGAAAAAAGTGCTTGCAGCAATTTCAACGGCAGATGGACAGACCGCTTTATGGCAGAACAATCAGGGGGGTTCTTCTTACTTAAATGGAGTAGAATTTGACCTTCCGGAAGCATATACAAGTGTCGCAGGTGCGTTAGCAGCAGGAAATGTTTACTGCCCATGGAATGAATGGGGTTCTGCAGCAGGTGCACATGAGACTTATGGAACAGAGATGCAGAGTTATCTTTTAGGTGCGCAGGATTTATCCACAACATTACAGACGGTTGATGAAGTGGTTTCTGAGTTATTATCAAAATAGATAAGAGTGCAGTGAAGATGCCTCAAACTCGGCAGTGAGGCTGGGTTTGAGGCTCTTTTTCTGCCTTTTTTCGGAAAGGAAGCAAGATTTTATGAATAAAAAACAGAAAAAAAGGGAATGTGGTTCACTCGGACGTTACTTTGCGGTGTTTATTATTCCGGCACTGGCAATTTATCTGATCTTTAGTATTTTGCCGTTTATGTACACCATTTTTTACAGTTTTACTGATTATACTGATATGAATCCGACAAATCTGCACTTTGTTGCATTTCAGAATTATATAAAAGTATTCCAGACGCCTTTAATGCGGATCGCAATCAAGAATTCATTGATTTATGCAATATTACTGACTGGATTTCAGGTAATTCTTGGTCTTCCGATCGCTGCTGTTTTGAATAAAAAGTTAAAGACAAGAAATCTGCTGCGTGCGGTTTACTTTTTCCCGGCAGTATTCAGTTCTTTGATCATTGGGTATTTATGGAACTTTATTTTATCGTCCTCGGACTATGGATTGATCAACAATCTGCTTCACCGCTTCGGGTTAGATACGATTAACTTCTTCACGACAAACCGGGCACTATTCTCTGTTATATTTACGCAGATCTGGCAGTGGACCGGCTGGGCGATGGTTATTTTTCTTGCCAACCTGCAGAGTATCTCACCAGAGTTATATGAGGCGGCACAGATCGATGGAGCAAACGGCAGACAGAGCTTTTTTAGGATTACGCTCCCACTCATGTGTCCTTCCGTAAAAATTATTGTAGTAACCGGACTGATCGGAGGCATGAAAGCGTTTGACGCAATCTACTCCATGACTTCCGGCGGACCTGGAAATGCAACGGAAACGGTTATGACAGTTATGATGAAGAAAGGTATCTCGGATGGCTTCTATTCGGTAGGTTCCGCTTTCGGTGTATGCTTCTTTATCATCGTATTGATCATTAGCGGTGTGACAACTAAAATAATGGGAAAATGGGGGGAGGCTATCTCATGATAAAACAGAAAATTAGTGAAACAGGAGTCAGTAAAAAAGAAAAACGCGGGCTTGTTATTACAGAGATTTTTATGATACTTCTGGCAGCGGTATGGTTCATTCCAATTTATTACCTGATCGTGACAACATTTAAAAATCCGCAGGAGGCAACACAGTCTCCGTTGGGGCTTCCAAAAGTCTGGGTATTCCAGAATTATGTAGATGCTTTTGTAAATATGCAGTATCCGCGAGCGTTATTTAACACTGTAAAAATTACAGTACTTGCAGTTGCAATTATTGTTTTGGTTACATCCATGGCAGGTTATGCGTTGGCAAGAACGAAATCCAGATGGGGAAACCGCATTTTTCTGCTGTTCCTTGCAGGTCTGGTTGTTCCGTTCCAGATGAATATTGTCAGCCTGTTTAAAATTGTGAAAAGTATCGGACTGATGAACACGGCATGGGCAGTCATTCTTGTGGATGTGGCGATCAATGTTCCGCAGGGAATTTTCCTGTTTAAAGAGTTTGTGGAATCGACCATTCCAAAGGAGTTAGAGGAAGCGGCGGAAATCGATGGCTGCTCTGTGATCCGTAAGTTTTTTGTGATCGTACTTCCATTATTGAAACCGGTTATTGCAACGGTTGTTATCCTTGTTACTTTGAATGTGTGGAATGAATTTATGACACCGCTTCTGTTCTTACAGAGCCGTGAGCAGGATGTCATCCTTCAGGAAGTATCCAGAAATATCGGACAGTTCGCAACCGACTGGACAGCGTTGTTCCCAATGCTGATGCTTGGTGTTGCACCGCTTATGATCTTCTATATTTTCATGCAGAAATACATTATCGCAGGAGTTTCTGCCGGTGCAGTGAAGGGGTAAGACGATATTGCAGAATGGAGAAGAATATGAGACGAATGGAACTGGATGCAGGAATCAAAAATATTATGGTGATCGTGCCGCATGAAGATGATGAGATCCTTCTTGCAGCAGGTATTATGGAGAAAGCACTTGCAAAAGGAATTGGTGTTCATGTAGTGATGGCGGGAAATGGTGATTATGAAGGTCATGATGAGGCAACCGGAAGTGTCCGCCTGCCAGAGACACTGGCAGGACTTCAGGTGCTTGGACTGGGCGGGAGACAGGTGACATTTCTCGGTTATGCAGATACAGGGATGGATGAGACAGAGAGTTTTCTTCATCAGTTATATGATGACAGCGAGGGAGACCGTGTACATGTGTCGCACTGTTCGGATCATACGTATGCGCTTCCTGACAAGAAAGATTATCATGCGGAAAAGTATGGAAAACCTGCTTTGTATACAAGAAATCAATTTAAACAGGATTTAAAAGAGATCATTATGGAAAAACGTCCGGAAATTATTTTTACAACTGCAGAATATGACAGACATGGGGATCACAGTGGTCTGGTACTTTTTATTAAAGAGATTCTGACGGAGGAGAAAGAATATCATCCGACATTATTTTCAGGAGTGGTCCACTCAAATGCCGGGGATGAAAATTGGCCGAACCGCTCTGCTAAGAGAGATAACATCTGGGATTATGCGAAGAGTATGGATGTCTGTGAACCATTTGCGTGTCCAAAAGATTTTGATAAAGGATTGTTAAAATGGGAAGAACGCATCAGCTTTGCAGTTCCGGAAGATATGCAGGCACTTGATTTTTCTGTAAACAGAAAGGCACGTGCACTGGCTTGCCATAAAAATGCGATCAAAGAGGATGCGGTAGAATTTTTATATGCGTTTATCAAAAGAGAAGAGTTGTTCTGGGAGATTGTGTATTAGGAAATCAAAAGGAGTTAGTGAATAATGGAGTTTAAGAAACCAATATATCCGATCGAACAATGGAATATCACGGAGACGGAATTCAAAAAAGAAAATAATTACAGAAATGAGACGACATTTGCGTTGTCTAACGGCTACATTGGCACAAGAGGAACTTTCGAGGAGGCATATCCATTCGATGTGGATACCGGTCTGGAAGGAAACTTTGTCAACGGCTTTTATGAGAGCAATGAGATCCGCTATGGAGAGGCGAATTTTGGTTCACCGCTTTTGAGCCAGTCGCTTTTAAATCTGCCGAACCTGAAGGAGATCCATGTCATTTTGGACGGTGAGGAGTTCACGATGGAGCAGGGCGAAGTGAAAGAGTATGCAAGAACCCTTCACATGAAGGATGGTATTCTGGAGAGAAAACTGACATGGACAGCTTCAAGTGGAAAAATGACAGAAATTCATATTTCCCGTCTTGTTTCCTTTGCCAGAAAAAATATCATGGCGATCCGTTATCAGGTCAGACCAGTCAATTATGTTGGAACGGTGGAGTTTGTGTCCAAAATGCAGGCAGATGTGGAAAATCATACAAGAAAAACCAATCCGATTGTGGACTATGGACCATTTGGACGGAGACTTGATCCTGATAATGTGAAAGCGGAGAACGACACTTCCTATTATGAGGGAACGACAAAGGGAAGTCACCTGACTGTGGCATGCGGAAGTGTTCATGAATTATGGTGTGATGGACAGACAGTGACGGACGTGAACTGGATGGCGGAAGCAGGAGAAATGGATACAGTATCCAGAGTTTCCTTGTCAGCAAAAGCGGGAGAGTGCGTGACACTCGATAAATTTATCTGTTATTCGACCAGTCTTGACATGGAGAAAGAGAAGCTGGAAGCTTTTGTGCAGGACGAGCTTGCGGCGGCAAAGAGCGAAGGCTATGAGAAGCTCAAAGAACAGCAGAAGAGTTATATGCAGGATTTCTGGAAGACAGCAGATGTAGAGATCAAGGGAAATGAAGAACTACAGCAGGGTTTACACTTTAATCTGTTCCATATTATTCAGTCAGCCGGAAGAGACGGAAAGACTGGAATGGGGGCAAAAGGACTTTCCGGAGAGGGATACGAAGGTCATTATTTCTGGGATACAGAGATGTATGTACTCCCTGTTCTGATCTTTACAGAACCGGAGACTGCAAGAAAGCTGCTAGATTACCGCTATGCGACGCTGCCACAGGCGAGAGACCGTGCAAGGATTTTAGGTCACATGAAAGGTGCACTCTATCCGTGGAGAACAATCAATGGTGAGGAAGCTTCCACTTATTATCCGCTTGGCACAGCGCAGTACCATATTAATGCGGATATTTCATATGCGCTTTCTTTGTACCTTCAGGTGACAGGTGACGTGGAGTACCTGAAAGAGAAAGGAGCGGAGATTCTGATCGAAACTGCAAGAGTATGGGCAGATGTTGGTTCTTTTGCGGAGTGCAAAGGCGGAAAATACTGTATCTGTGATGTGACCGGACCGGATGAATATAACGTGTTAGTTGACAATAACTTCTACACAAACCTGATGGCAAGAGAGAATCTGCGTGATGCGGTCAGAGCAGTGGAATACTTAAAGGAGCATGCACCGGAAGATCTCAAGAGACTGGAAGAGAAGCTGGACTTCTCTGTGAAGGAGCTGGAACTTTGGCGTGAGATCATCGAAAAAATGTACTTCCCATACGATGAGAAGCGTCAGGTTTATCCGATGGACGATGGCTTTATGATGCGGAAACCGTGGGACGAAAACAAAATCCCACCGGAAAAACGAGCATGGCTGTATGAGAATTATCATCCACTGTTTATCATGCGCCACCGTATGTCAAAACAGGCAGACGCAATCCTCGGAATGTACCTGCATAATGATCTGTTTACCGAAGAAGAAATTCGGAGAAACTATGATTTTTATCAGGAAGTTACTTTGCATCATTCTTCGTTGTCCACCTGTATTTTCGGAATTGTGGCATGTGATATCGGCTATCTGGACGAAGCATATAAATATTTTTCGCAGTCTGCAAGAATGGATCTCGATGATTACCACAACAACTTCTATGCGGGAATCCATGCCGCCAATATGGCAGGAACCTGGCAGGCAATCGTTAATGGATTCGCAGGTGTGCGTTGTCAGAATGGTGTGTTGAAATTCAAACCGACTATCCCAAAAGAGTGGGAGGAATATGCATTCCGGCTGAAATTCAAGGGTGCACTTCTAGAGGTATGCATTACAAAAACAGAGGCGAAGTTTACATTGGTGGAAGGCGATGAGATTGCTTTCACAGTCCGAGGTAAGGAAGTTGAGCTTAAGTGCGGAGAAACTTATATATTGTAGATACCAGCGAAACTCATCTGTAACGTAGATTAGATTGTGAAAGATAAACAAAAGCATAAGAAGACATTGGGGAGCCACCGGTCCTTAGGTTCCAGTCAGTATAGTCAGACCGGATTTATCCGAGGATGGCTATGCTGGCTGAAACCTTAGTACCACTGTGAGCGACACATAGCGCAAGCGTGTCTTTGTTGATTTTGTTTATCTTGCACAATCTTCTCAAACTAAATTTGAGTTTCGCAAATGTTAGAAAAGAAAAGGAGACAGCTATGGTAAAAAAGTATAAAGCGATTTTCTTCGACTGGGACGGAACGGCAGTGACATCAAGAACTGCGCCAGTCGAGGATGCAGCTGCTGCAATGAAACCATTATTGGAGCAGGGAACAAAGCTTGTGATCGTAAGCGGAACAACTTACGATAAAATAGCAGGTGGGAAGTTCCATACATATTTCACGGAGGAAGAACAGAAGAATCTGTTCTTCGGACTTGGAAGAGGGGCATATAATTATCAGATCACGGACGGCAGACCGGAAATTTTCGCATCAATGATCCCAGATCAGGAAGGATTGTTGAAAATCCATGATATCTGTTATGCAATCCATGTGAAATTATTACGGGAATATGGGTTGAAAACAGACATCGTATTCAGCCGCCCAAATTACTGCAAGATCGATCTTATGGTGGAAAGTGACCGTGGAGACCAGCTTTTTATGCAGGGCGACGAAGTGGAGCATCTGCGCCGGATTTTGAAACAGCATGGCATAGAATCCGGATTAAAGGAACTGATCGATATCGCAGAGTCGACCGGAGGGAAATTCGGACAGAAAGTATCGGCAACCTGCGATGCCAAATATCTGGAGGTTGGAATTTCCTGCAAGAGTGACAATGTCGATGTTTTCCTTGAGAGATTCAAAGCGGAAAGAATTACAGCAGAGGACTGCTCATTCTGGGGTGATGAATTTGTTGAGATTGAGCATGGGCTGTATGGAAGCGACAGTTTTATGTATACAGAGAAATCGAAAGCAGGTGATTTCTTTGATGTGTCTGCGATTGAAGGAAACCGCCCGGAGGCGGTCAGGGTACTCGGAGGAGGCGTCCAGACATTTTTGACTTTTTTGAAAGAACAGGCATAAATTCCGGCAGATAATGCCAATTCCAAAATTTTTAAAAGAGACAATCTATGGCAGCCGATAAAAAAGAGCCATAGATTGTCTTTTTTCATTTACATAAATAATTAATATGGTAAATTATATAGTAAGAGTAAAAGTAAGGGATTTTGGGGAGAAAAAATGAAAACGCAGTACACGATACATGATGTCGCAGCGCTGCTCGGAATATCTGCAGATGCGATACGTTTATATGAAAAAGAGGGACTGGTGGAGCCGGAACGCAATCCACAGAATGGCTACCGCTATTATGGATTTGACCAGATCCACAAGATCATGGGGATTTCCCTGTACCGTCAGCTGGATGTTGGAATCGCTGAGATACGGGAGATTCTGTCTGACCAGAACTTCGAGGGAATCAGTGAAAGATTTTCCGGATTCATTGATGATACGCAAAAAGAAATAGAACGTCTGCAGAAAAAGGTAGAAAAGCTCAGTTATATGAAACAGCATATAGATAGCCTCGCAATGGGGATCGGAAATTGTCAGATAAAGGATTTGCCAGAGCGTTACATATTGTATCATCAGGATGCCACGGAACTTTTATACCGGAAGGTGCAGAAGCTGATCACATCTCCGGTTTTTTCATATGGTAACTTCTGCTATCGGCTGGAGAGAGACGAGGAGAACAATTACAAGAAAAAAACATTGGAATTTATTGTCCGTGAACCCATGATGAAACTGACGGAATGGGGATCAGACATGGAAGTGTTGCCGGCACAAAAACAATGTCAGTGTATCTATATGGTACAGAAGGCTGACATTTACGCAGAAGACGAATGGTATCTGGATAGAATGCTGGATTATGCTGCAGAAAATTATCTTGCCTGTGAATCTTACGCCTATGCATTTTATGTATACAGTATTCTGAATGATCGCCGGATTGATGATTATTATGAGATATATCTGCCAATCATAAAAAAATGAGTGAAAAATCTTGACCTTAGACTAAGTCCAGACTTTATCATTATTTTGTTGTTAGGAAGCTCCTGAAGGATGACAGAATTGCTTTCCGGAACTTCCGCAAAATACTCACAAGAGAGAAGTGTGGAGGCAGAAAGTATGGAAGGTACAGATTTAACATTGGAACAAAAGTCATTAAAAAGAGCAAACTATGCACTGACATCATCAATTTCATATGTTTCCATTCCGTTGATACTGATGTATCTGGGACAGATTTTACAGGGCTACTCTGTAGTAAAAAGTCTTGCAGTAGCCGGAATGATCGCATTAGTCATGATATTATGTATTGCTGCATATCGGAAAAATCTGTTTTCGGAAAAGTTTCATTCAGCAGCTTTTCTATTCTTTCTGATCGCATATGAGGCAGCGTGTCTTTCATCCACTAACTTTTTTTATAACATTTTTATTTATCCGGTGCTGATCAGCATGGTCATGTATTTTGACATGAAAATGGAGATCCGCGCAGGAGCGATTACACTGCTGTGCTGTATTTTAAATAGTGCGTATGCGTATTTTATACTTGGATGTACACAGAGGCAGCAGACAAATCAGATGTATATGGTATGCGTGCTCGCATTTCTTCTTGGAGTCAGCGTATCTCTCACTGCAAAAGTGGCAGATATCCATAATAAAGAAAATCTTGAGGCGTTTAAGGCTGACCGCGAAAAACAGGATGCAATGATGGCATCGATCGTGGCAGTTGGACACTCCGTAAATGAGTCTACGCAGTCCATTCACGCCTTGGTGGAAGAATTGACCGAATCCACAAATTCTGTGAATACAGCAATGTCTGATGTGGCAGCCAGCATGGAGAATACTTCATCCAGCATTCAGGAGCAGGCAGAGGTTACAGGAAAAATTCAGGATATCATTGATGAGACGGTGGAAGCAACAGATGAACTGGAGATGATCTCACGTTCAACCCGCGAGAATGTCAAAGCAGGACAGAAATTAGTAGGTGAGATCGTGGAGAAGACAAGTCAGATCGAACAGGAAAATACAATGGTGAAGGAGAACATGTCACAGCTTCATAACCATACGCAGGATATGCAGAAAATTATCGGCATAATCCAGCAGATTTCTGCGCAGACTAATTTGTTGGCATTGAACGCATCCATTGAGGCTGCCAGAGCGGGCGATGCGGGCAAAGGATTTGCCGTTGTTGCAGACGAGATCAGAGTGCTGTCTGAGCAGACAAAACAGTCCACTGAAAATATTGAAGAGATTATATCAAAACTGGATAAAAATGCAGCAGATACCATATCCTCTATGGATCACGTCATGGAAAAAATCGGAGGACAGGTTGATATGATTCATGAAATTGAGGATAATTTCTCAGATATCAGAGAGGGAATGTCGCAATTAAAAGTGAACTCCATTCATATGAGCGAGTATGCAAAAGTTTTGAAAGAATCCAATACGTCACTTGTGGACAGCACGAATACACTGTCATCTACCAGTGAGGAGGTCAGTGCTTCAGCAGAAGAAACAAACGCAATGTGTGCAGATAATGCGGAACGTTTTAAAGTGATCCATAATGTACTGACGGAATTGACAAAAGATACTTCTAAGATGGATGGTTTTATTGAAGAATATAATAGATTGCATGCAGAAGAATAAAGTAATCTGAATATGTTTTACTTGACGTATGTATTGTTTGCATTATAATAGATGATACAAACAATACATATTTTTTTTGACAAGATCCAGTGAGAAATGGATAAGAAAGATGAAAATATTGACATAACGATAAAAATACAGGAGGAATCCTACATGATCATATCCATCAATGAGATGTCAGAAATCCCAATTTACCAGCAGATCCGAAACCAGATCGTGCAGGGGATTTCCGATGGAAGACTATCGCCGGGAGAACAGCTTCCAACCATCCGCGGGCTTGCAGAAGAGATCGGGATCAATTCCATGACAGTCAACAAAGCCTATAGCCTGCTCAAACAGGAAGGCTATATCTTCGCTGACCGCAGGAGCGGTGCGAGGGTGCGGAAGGAATTTGTGGTGACAAAAGAGCTTTCGGAGAAATCAAAGGAATTATTGCAGCAGATCATCTCGGAAGCGAAAGTCAGCGGCATGACGAAAAAAGAATTTTTTGAAATCTGCGGGAAGCTATATGAATAAAATACGTAGTGAGTTGATGAACAATTGCGAAACTCATGAAAATCTAAATTGAAAGAAGAGTATGAGGAGTTTCGCAGACGCCTATTACAATCCAGCTTTGAAGGGAGAAAAACTATGCTCGTAAACATAATTATGTTTTTCACAATGTATCCGGTTTTATTAGTCCTCTATTTTTGTTTCCGAGGACAGTATCAGTATGCAGATGGCTGCCTGTTTGCAGTGAATATGAAACCGGAGTGGATCAAGGAACCGGAGGTGGCAGCAATTGTGGAAAAGTTCCGCAGAGAGATGAAACAGTATTTTATATTTCTGCTGATCGTTCCGCTTAGCAGTTTCCTGACAAAATATATATCCATCCAGCTTACAATCTGGATGATGTGGATATTGCTTGCAATCGTATTGCTGTGTCTCCCACTGGTGCATGCGAACAACGGATTGAAAAGATGGAAAACGGAACATTGTCTGTATGAAACGGAGAAGACAGAGCATCGCATTGAATTGAAAGCAGTCGGAAAAGTCAGAAGAGTAAACTTTCTGCCATTTTTCCTGCCAAATCTGGTGGCATTGCTGCTTGCACTTGTGCCGGTATGGGCAAAGAGTTTCAATCCGGCTTTGGAAAAAACAATAGAATTAAGCAGTGTAGGGTGGCTTACAATTGTTATGTGGCTATGCGGAGTGGCACTGACTGCTGTAGCAGTCCGGATGGACAGACAGCCGACAGCGGTGATAAATAATGACAGTGACGTAAACCTGAATTATACAAGAGCGAGAAAAAATATCTGGAAAAATTTCTGGCTCATCGTACTCTGGCTGAATACGGCATTTGTGGCAGTGATCCTGGCAGTATCTTTTCTGGCAGATAATATGGGATGGATGATTTTGACAGGCAGCATGGTGTATGCACTGGCAACACTGCTTTTGTGTATTCCATTAATGAAACAGTTAAGGAAAATTGAAGCAGTCTACGAAGCAAAGCGTGAGCTGAACGATAACGCTGATGACGACAGGCACTGGATCTTGGGAATCTTCTATTACAATCCGGCAGACAGGCACAGCATGGTGCCAAAGAAAGCCGGAATGGGAACGACTATGAATCTGGCAACACCGGTTGGAAAAGGAAGTGCTATTTTGGGCGCAGTGGTACTTATGGTGACGATTCCGGCAATGTGTATCTGGCTGATACTGGACGAATTCACACCGATCCGGCTTGCGGTAGAAGATGAGATACTTTACGCAAAACATCTGAACGTAGATTACGAGATTCAGGTGGAAGATATTGAACATGTTGAGAAGATCACAGAGCTTCCGTCCTGGAGTAAATCAAGCGGAACAGCGATGGATACGCTGGAAAAAGGAACATTTTTCATAAGAAATGTTGGAAAATGCGAGGTCTTTTTAAACCCGGAAAATACAGAATTTCTGCATTTTTCCGCAGATGGAACAGACTATTATATGAGTGGATCTGACGATGCGCAGACGGAAGAAATCTACCAGATCATACAGAACCGGGAATAACAGGAAGGAAAGAAAATGAAGTATTACATGGCACCGATGGAGGGATTGACCGGCTATATTTACCGTAACGCATATCAGAAATATTTTCATGATATCGACCGGTATTTCACTCCATTTATCACAAATAAAAAACTGGATTTTAAAGTGAAAAAGGACATTGATCCTGAGCATAATCAGGGTATGGAAGTTGTTCCGCAGATTCTGACGAATCAGCCGGACGATTTTATTTCGATTGTAAAACAGTTGAAGCAATATGGTTATGATGAGGTAAATTTAAACCTCGGTTGTCCGTCCGGAACGGTGGTGGCAAAAAACAGAGGGGCTGGATTTCTTGCGGTACCGGATCAGCTGGACAGTTTTCTTGATAAAATTTTCAATGCATGTGACTGCAAAATCTCCATCAAAACCAGAGTCGGAAAAGATTCGCCGGAGGAGTGGGAGACCATTCTTGAAATTTATGAGAAATATCCGTTGTCAGAACTGATCGTGCATCCAAGGATTCAGAAAGATTTTTACAAATATCCACCCCGCATGGAGCAATATCAATATGCAGTGGAACATAGCAGGCACTCCCTTTGTTTTAACGGAGATATTCATTCGGTTGAGGCGTATGAGAAGTTTCGGCAGGCATTTCCGGTGACACAAAAGGTGATGTTAGGCAGAGGTATTTTACAAAATCCGTGGCTGGTTGGAGAACTTCGGAAGGTGGAGGCTCGGTTCGCTGTCCAAGATGCGGACGTACCGCTTGGAAACCAACCGTACAATGTAGTGGACAAGCAGACGCTCCGTGCATTCCATGATGATATCTGTGATGGCTACAAAGGCGTGATGTCCGGTGACCGTAACACGTTATTTAAAATGAAGGAACTCTGGTGCTATATGGGCAAAAGCTTCACAAATCCGGAAAAGTATCTCAAGAAGATCAAAAAGACGGAACGCCTTGCAGAGTACTATGTGATCGTGGATACACTGTTCCGGGAGCAGGAACTGCAGCAGGAGCGGTCATAGATCAAGTTTCAGATAAATCTCATCACGTTCATCCTGGCTGATTCCGAGATAATGCTGGGTGATGCGGTACGAGGAATGATTATAAATATCCATTAAAAGTGCTGGCGGAGTTCCCTGTTTCCATGCATGATAACCAAATGTTTTCCTGAGGGAATGACAACTGATGCAGTCTTCCTGTGTGGTGTGAACTGCGGCAGTTTTGACGATCCGGTATGCCTGTGAGCGGTTGAGCGGTTTTTCGTGACAGGTTGTTTTCGTGAAAATATATTCGCCTTCCTCCGGAGTCCGCTCATTGAAATATGCCTGCAGTGCATCCTTTGCAGTGGCGTTTAAGAGAACATTGTTTCGTTTTCCCGTTTTTTGCTCGTGGATCAGAATATGATCGTAAAAGCTTTGAAGTTGGAAGTTGTATACAGATGACCATTTTAAAGATAATAGATCACCAATGCGGAGTGCGGTATTTAAACCGAGGACAATGAGTGTATAATTGCGGACATTTGGTTTTTCATCGGCATAATACATACGGAATGAATATAATTCATCATCTTTTCTGATTGGCTGCGTGGTTCCCATGGGAATTACCTCCTCAAATTCATGATAAATCGTGCAGTTTCTGCACTTTGACATCCACAGTTATATCCCAAAATGGCTGTATATACAACGTATAAATCGTGAGTAAATAAAAAAATGCAACATTTCTTACAGAAATGTTGCATTTTTTGTTTACAAATTCTATATCGGATATTCATTCGGAAACTTTACCCCTGAAATAAAATTTTTTATCAGATTTTCTCAAGAACGGATTTTCTCATGATTTTTATTACCTGTTTTCCTTCCAACATTTTTTGGTATGGTCGCACCTTAAAAAAATACAGCTGAAAACGGAAAAGTATTTTTATTTGCAGATACATGATTTAACAATGAAAATCCGCATGTTTCATGTCGAAAATGCAACATTTCTGTAAGTTATGTTGCAAAAAAAATCATGGATGTGATTACAAAAAACGTAAGTGTGCAGGGAGGTAACAGATTGCTCAAACTTTCATTAAAACAGGGTGAATATTTAAACATTGGCGATAATATCCGCGTGGTATATGCCGGAGGCGCCGGAAATCATATCAGACTTCTGGTGGACGCACCGAGAGATGTCAATATTGCCCGGAATAAAACAGAAACAAACCCGGAGCGCAGGAAAGATACCTATTATGCTGAGCCGGGAATTTCCAGAGAAGCACAGGCAGAGATTAAAAAGATTTTATGGAATGAACGCATGAAAGCAGAGGCAAAAAGAGATGCAGAAAAGATGAAAGAGTAGTTTTTGCATCACACAATCATCTGGTAATAGACAGGGCAAAACCCGGGACGCCCTGTTTGTTATAAATAAGCCCGGGGAACGGATTCCCCGGAGAAAAACATAATAGCTCATCAAAAAGATGAGACAAGGAGGATTATATTATGGTAGTACAACACAATCTTACAGCAATGAACGCTAACAGAATGTTAGGAGTAACAACAGGACAGCAGGCAAAATCTTCAGAAAAACTTTCTTCTGGTTACAGAATTAACCGTGCAGCAGACGATGCAGCAGGACTTTCTATTTCTGAAAAAATGAGAAAACAGATTAAAGGTTTGGATCAAGCTTCTTCTAATGCTCAGGATGGTGTGTCTTGCGTCCAGACAGCCGAGGGTGCATTAACAGAGGTTCATTCTATGCTTCAGAGAATGAATGAATTAGCAGTTCAGGCTTCTAACGGAACATTGTCTGAGGATGACAGAAGCAACATTCAGGATGAGGTAGATCAGTTAATTACTGAAATCGATCGTGTTTCAGAAACAACAAAATTCAATGAAACATATCTGTTAAAAGGTGATGAGAATAAAACACAGCTTTCCCAGACAGTTTATAGTAAACCGCAGATGGCATTAGTTAAAGATGCTATGGCGAGTGGTTCTACATTAGAAGTAAAGACTGCCATGGACGCTACGGGTAAAACGGTTTACACATTCACATCTGGCTTGGCCAAAGGATCTACATGGGCAGGTAAAAAGGTTGTTGAAGATAGTGCAACCCCTGGGGCAGATGAAATTAAGCTTGCAGATGCTAAAACTGCTGAATTGGCTGCTATGAATAAAGTCATTACAGCGTATGGAAGTGAAATGGGCATTAATGCAGTTACTCTTGCGGCAGGTGACAATGATGTTCAATCTACATCCAAAACATTTACTTATAGTGATAGTTTGAATGTTAGCCTTCATGTTGGTGCTGATTCTTCTGATGATAATAAGATTTCTATGAATATTGAGTCTATGAGTTCAGATTATCTCGGAATTAAAGGATTAAAAGTAAGCGGAAAAACTTATTTGCAGGCCACAGGTTCTATTGATACTATTTCAGATGCAATTTCTAAAGTATCAAAACAGCGTTCTGAACTTGGTGCTGTTCAGAATCGTTTGGAACACACAATCGCAAACTTAGATAATGTTGCTGAGAACACAACATCCGCTGAATCCCGTATCCGTGATACAGATATGGCAGAAGAGATGGTTGAGTACAGCAAGAACAACATTCTTGCACAGGCAGGTCAGTCTATGCTTGCACAGGCTAATCAGTCTACTCAGGGTGTACTTTCTCTGTTACAGTAATTGAAAATTACTGCATAAATAACAAAAAGAGCTCACACAGGAGCTCTTTTTGTTATTTTAAGGGAATGATTCATTTAAAATTTATTGTAGTTTTTTCACCTCATCTAAAGGCAGTCCGGAAATAGCAGCAATTTTTTCGAGCGAAAATTCCTGCAATTTGAGCATGCGTTTTGCAGTTTCGATAGAATTTAGAAAAGTACCGCGTTCTGTACCATACTTTTCGCCCTCGGAGAAACCAGTCTCATGTCCATGCTTTTCGCCTTCAGAGAAACCAGCCTCATGTCCATATTTTTCACCCTCAGAGAAACCAGCTTCATATTCTGCTTTCCGTAATTTCTTCTCTTCCAATTCTTTATCATACTCAAAGATACTCATACTGATGACCTCGTTTCGGTTGCGGGTAAGAAATTCGGCTAAAATCCCTTCCCGGATACATTCGTCTATAGCAAAATCCGTTCCACGTCATATCCATTATCCGTCAATTCTAAAATTGCAATGCCTGTTTCGTCGTGTATCAGAAATCAATGCAATTTTCAAGAATCAGACCTTGCTTCGTTTGCGTGTAATTTTTTCACTTCGTCAAAAGGCATACCTGTGATCGCAGCAATTTTTTCGAGTGAGAACTCCTGTAATTGAAGCATGCGCCTGGCAGTTTCGATAGAATTTAGTTCTATACCATACTTTTCGCCCTCGGAGAAACCAGCTTCATGTCCATGTTTTTCACCCTCAGAGAAACCAGCCGCATGTCCATGCTTTTCACCCTCAGAGAAACCAGCTTCATATTCTGCTTTCCGTAATTTCTTCTCTTCCAATTCTTTATCATACTCAAAGATACTCATACTGATGACCTCGTTTCGGTTGCGGGTAAGAAATTCGGCTAAAATCCCTTCCCGGATACATTCGTCTATAGCAAAATCCGTTCCACGTCATATCCATTATCCGTCAATTCTAAAATTGCAATGCCTGTTTCGTCGTGTATCAGAAATCAATGCAATTTTCAAGAATCAGACCTTGCTTCGTTTGCGTGTAATTTTTTCACTTCGTCAAAAGGCATACCTGTGATCGCAGCAATTTTTTCGAGTGAGAACTCCTGTAATTGAAGCATGCGCCTGGCAGTTTCGATAGAATTTAGTTCTATACCATGCTTTTCGCCCTCAGAGAAACCAGCCTCATGTCCATACTTTTCACCCTCAGAGAAACCAGCTTCATATTCTGCCTTTCTCAATTTTTTCTCTTCCAATTCTTTATCATACTCAAAGATACTCATACTGATGACCTCATTTCGGTTGCAGGTAAGAAATTCGGCTAAAATCCCTTCCCTGATACACTCGTCTACGGCACGTTCCACGGCCTGATCTAAAGACATATCCGCTGCATAGTGTCGTACTTTGGCAACATACTGTGCATATTCGTTTAATGTATTGCAATGCTGCATTAACTCTGCATTGTGTCCCTCATTGACATTTAAAACCGTGACAATTAATTCAAGCTTTGGTTCACCTGACAAATGTTCAAATGCCGAGGAGAGCCGAAGTTCTGTGCAGTCGGGAGCTGCCGTCGATCCATTGTAAAACTCAATAAAATTTGGTGCAGGAATTTTTTGCAGAGTCGAAGAATAAAGAGATTTCTTATCCACGAGTTTCTGATATTCACTGCAAATATAAAACAGATCACGAAGAGGCATATTTGGATTGTAGGTTGACTGATGCTCATACAGATACAAATTAGTATCCATAATAAATGCCAGATCATTTTTCATCCCCATATAAATAGCATTCTCTAATGTGACGATTTCCAGATCATCTGGATTATTATAATCGCTCTGGTTTACTGCGTTATAGAGGGACAGCAGATTCTTCCGGTCAGAAAACAACATCCGAAAAACGGTGTCTTTATAATTCTGGTTTGCCGTCGGTGTTTTGACTGTAAAATTTCTTTTTGTCTTGTTACGGTTTCTTTTGCATTTTGCCATAAATTGTTTCCTCCTGAAATTGTAGGACAGCTTATTTATAAAACTGTTCGTGATTGCAGGAGAAAGTGATCATATATTTTACTAAGTTCCTTCGTCTCCTGCTTTTCAATTGTTAAATGGGTAACAAAAAGCATAGATACGAATGAAGCATACAGATTATTTGGGGCTGATCTGTCGCCGTTAGAATATAGATGACAAAAATGTCATGAAATTTGTAAAATATGCTTTAGATTATTGTAACACAAGGGTAGGAAATGAAGCAAGAAATTTTATAGCAAAATCCGTTCCACGTCATATCCATTATCCGTCAATTCTAAAATTGCAATGCCTTTTCCATCGCCGCGGTCAGCCCCGGCGCTGCCCGGATTGATAAAAACTTTTCCGTAGCGGTCGTAGTGCGTGAATACATGGGTATGTCCGAAAATTATAAAATCCGCATCCGTGAGATCAAAAGGCAGGTCAGCTTTGTTATGGACAAGATAAAATAATTTTCCATTAATCGGCACGGAGACAAACTCATGCAGGTAGGACGCCCACTCTCCGTGGTCACAGTTCCCACGGACTGCATACATCGGAATGCCGCAGTTTAAGAATCTGTTATAGGTACGTTCATTGTCAAAATCTCCGGTGTGAATGAGATAATCACAATTTTTGATATGGTCAAATAATTCTTTACGGCATACACCGTGTGTATCGGAAACTAATGCAATTTTCATGAATCAGACCTCGCTTCGTTTGCTTGTAATTTTTTCACTTCGTCAAAGGGCAGACCTGTGATCGCAGCAATTTTTTCGAGTGAGAACTCCTGTAATTGAAGCATGCGCCTGGCAGTTTCGATAGAATTTAGTTCTATACCATGCTTTTCGCCCTCAGAGAAACCAGCCTCATGTCCATACTTTTCACCCTCAGAGAAACCAGCTTCATATTCTGCCTTTCTCAATTTTTTCTCTTCCAATTCTTTATCATACTCAAAGATACTCATACTGATGACCTCATTTCGGTTGCAGGTAAGAAATTCGGCTAAAATCCCTTCCCTGATACACTCGTCTACGGCACGTTCCACGGCCTGATCTAAAGACATATCCGCTGCATAGTGTCGTACTTTGGCAACATACTGTGCATATTCGTTTAATGTATTGCAATGCTGCATTAACTCTGCATTGTGTCCCTCATTGACATTTAAAACCGTGACAATTAATTCAAGCTTTGGTTCACCTGACAAATGTTCAAATGCCGAGGAGAGCCGAAGTTCTGTGCAGTCGGGAGCTGCCGTCGATCCATTGTAAAACTCAATAAAATTTGGTGCAGGAATTTTTTGCAGAGTCGAAGAATAAAGAGATTTCTTATCCACGAGTTTCTGATATTCACTGCAAATATAAAACAGATCACGAAGAGGCATATTTGGATTGTAGGTTGACTGATGCTCATACAGATATAAATTGGTATCCATAATAAATGCCAGATCGTTTTTCATCCCCATATAAATGGCATTTTCTAATGTGACGATTTCCAGATCGTCTGGATTATTATAATTGCTCTGGTTTACTGCGTTATAGAGTGAGAGCAGATTTTTCCGGTCAGAAAACAACATGCGAAAAATAGTGTCTTTGTAGTTTCTGTTTGTAGCTGGCATATTGACTGCTGAGTTTCTGGATACTTTGTTATGGTTTCGTTTGTGTTTTGCCATAGGCTTCCTCCTGATTGGTGAGACAACTCTTAAATAATACTGTCTTGGCAGGAGAATAAATATATTCTATATCTGATTTCTTTCGTCTCCTGCTTTTAAATTCGTTAATGGGTAATTAAAAGCATAGATACGAACGAACAACGCAGATCATTGGGGATAATCTGACGTTTCCAGAATATAGATGGCATAACGCCATAAAGATTTTGTAAAATATGCTTTGGAATATTATAACATAAACATGGGAAACAAAACAAGAATTTTTATGTATTACGTGCGCTGGTTTTATATGAATGATATAATGACTATATCTCTACAGCGATATAGATTTAACAATGGTGAGGAACAGATGGAAAAGATTATTTATCATGGCTCAGACCATATAATTTTAAAGCCAGAATATGGAAAAGAAAATTTCTCAAATGATTATGGAAGAGGATTTTATTGTGCGGAAAGTATTATGTTGGCAAAGGAATGGGCATGTGCAAAGAATACAGACGGCTACGCCAATCAATATAGACTGCATATGGATCAGCTATCGCTGCTTAACCTGAATGAATCAAAGTATCATATTTTAAACTGGCTGGCAGTACTGACACGCTATCGGAGTTATTGGCAGCAGAAAAGTATTGCAGAAGAAGCAAAAGAATATCTTCAGAAGCATTTCTTTGTAGATATATCGCAATATGATGTTGTGACAGGATATCGTGCTGATGATTCCTACTTTTCTTTTGCACAGGATTTTATTAGGGGAGTGATTTCACTTGCACAGCTAGAGGAAGCGATGCATCCTGGTAAACTAGGGGAGCAAATCGTGTTGAAGAGTGAAAAAGCATTTTCTCAGCTAGAATTTATTGACAGTGAAGAAGCGGAAGCAGAAGAATTTTTTCAGAAGAAGGTGCAGAGAGACAGGGAGGCAAGAAAAGAATACCGCAGAGCCAGAACGGGTAAGGCATCAGTGGATGATATTTATATGATCGATATCATGAGAAGGGGAATGGAGAATGAGGACTTTCGCTTACGATGAAGAATATGTTACGCTGGCACAACGTGTCATGGGAGATATGTTAGATTATGCAGTCAATACTTTAAATTATGAACTGCAAAACTTTTATCGGATGTTTCTTATTAGTGGCATTGCAAGACAGTTTGAGATTGGTAATCCGGCTTATGTGGCAGGCAGGAACGGCTGTGAAGTAGCTAAGGAAGTGATTGTTTTAAGTGGATTGGATATGCCGGAGGCTGAAGATTTGATGTATCTGGATAAGTCGCCGGAGTATTGGACAGGCTGGGCACTTGCTTATTATCAGTGGAAGTCAGGACAGTCTTTTCGTCAAATTGACCATGCAGTATCAATTGACACTGTGTGTGCCATGTATGATCCGCTTCATGAGGCGGATATAGAGAAGTTTGTTTACATTATGAATGAAAAATTAGAGCAACAGGATGTGTCAAGACTTTGCAGACTGCGGACTTATGCAAAACTTTCACAGCGGCAGCTGGCAGAAGCGGCAGATGTGCCTGTACGGCAGATACAGCTTTTTGAGCAGGGAGAACGGGATATTAATAAGACACAGGGAATGACATTACTGAAGCTATCACGGGTGTTAAAGTGCAGACCGGAGGAATTGCTGGCATATATGGATTGTTTGTGAAAAATTACCTATTGAAAATATTTGCCACTCATAGTACAATGCAATTGTTATATGACTGACGGAAATAGTGGGGTTTACCACGTGAAGTATAACAAAAGAATGCCGACCGTCTGGGCGAAGAGTCCAGACGTGCGGTTCTTTTTATTTTTAGGGTAAATTTTCCAAAAAATCCCATCAGCATGAGAAAGGAACCACTCATTGTATTTTTTCGAATACTTACCGGAAAAAGCGCGCGTGACTCTTGACAAAAGATGAAAGTTAGGATAGCCTAACCGTGGTTAGAAAAGACTAACCACGCATCAATCAAAAATCAGAATGAGCATCATAACACAGATGTTATGAACCATGCAAGGCCACACGGTGGCAGAAGGAGAGAAAAATGCAGACAGAATGGAGAAGCTTCCAGGGCGGAGCCTGGGAAACAGAAGTAAACGTAAGAGATTTTATTCAGAAGAATTATCATCCATATGATGGGGATGATTCCTTCTTAGAGGGACCAACACAGGATACCACCGATCTCTGGGATCAGGTATTAGAACTTTCCAGACAGGAGAGAGAAGCCGGCGGAGTGCTGGATATGGACACAAAGATCATTTCCACGATCACTTCCCATGGTCCGGGTTATTTAGATAAAGAGAAAGAGAAGATTGTCGGTTTCCAGACGGACAAGCCTTTCAAACGTGCTCTCCAGCCTTACGGCGGTATCCGTATGGCGATCAAGGCATGCGAGGACAATGGATACAAAGTCGATCCTGAAGTGGTAGAGTACTTTACAACACACAGAAAAACTCACAATGCCGGAGTATTTGACGCTTACACACCGGAGATGAGAGCGTGCAGAAGCGCACATATCATCACCGGACTTCCGGATGCATACGGACGAGGACGTATTATTGGTGACTACAGAAGACCGGCACTTTACGGTGTAGACCGTCTGATCGAGGACAAAAAAGAGCAGCTGAACAACACACGTACCATCATGTACTCAGATGTGATCCGTGAGAGAGAAGAGTTATCCGAGCAGATCCGTGCGCTGGAAATGTTAAAGAAACTGGCAGAAATTTACGGCTGTGATATTTCGAAACCTGCAAATAATGTATTAGAGGCAACACAGGCTGTCTATTTTGCATATCTTGCAGCAGTAAAAGAGCAGAACGGTGCGGCAATGTCCTTAGGACGTACCTCCACTTTCTTGGATATTTATGCAGAGCGTGATCTCGCAGAGGGAACATTTACCGAAAAAGAGATCCAGGAGATCATCGACCAGTTCGTGATGAAACTTCGTCTTGTAAAATTTGCGCGTACACCGGAATACAACACGATTTTTGCCGGCGATCCAACCTGGGTGACAGAGTCCATCGGTGGAATCGGTGTGGATGGAAGACATATGGTTACAAAAATGTCTTACCGTTACTTAAACACCTTGAACAACATCGGAGCAGCACCGGAACCAAACATGACCGTACTCTGGTCTGTAAAACTGCCGGAAAACTTCAAAAAATTCTGTGCCGAGACATCTATCAAACACTCTGCGATCCAGTATGAGAATGATGATATTATGCGTGTTGTCCATGGTGATGATTACGGAATCGCATGCTGTGTATCTTCTATGAGAATCGGTAAGGAAATGCAGTTCTTCGGTGCGCGGGCAAACCTCGCAAAATGCCTGCTTTATGCAATCAATGGCGGTGTCGATGAGATGACAGGAAAACAGGTCGGACCGAAATACCGTCCGATTACATCCGAATACTTAGATTACGATGAAGTATGGGATAAATACAAAGATATGATGAAATGGTTAGCAGGAGTGTATGTGAACGCATTAAATATTATCCACTACATGCATGATAAATACTGCTACGAAAAATTAGAGATGGCATTACATGACAAAAATGTGAGAAGATGGTTTGCAACCGGTATTGCAGGATTTTCTGTAGTAGCAGACTCCCTTTCTGCGATCAAATATGCAAAAGTCAAACCAATCCGTGACGAGAATGGTGTGACCGTTGACTTTGAGATTGAGGGAGATTTCCCGAAATATGGAAATGACGACGATCGTGTTGACGAGATCGCAAAACAGGTGCTCCACACCTTTATCGGATATGTAAAAGGAAACCATACTTACCGTGGCGGTATCCAGACAACATCGATTTTGACCATTACATCCAATGTTTCCTATGGTAAAAATACAGGAGCAACACCGGATGGAAGAAAGAAAGGTGTAGCTTTTGCTCCGGGTGCAAACCCGATGCATGGACGTGATACCCATGGTGCGGTTGCATCCCTGGCATCTGTCGCTAAACTGCCATTTATGGATTCACAGGATGGTATTTCCAATACATTTACCATTGTACCGGATGCACTGGGCAAAGATGAGGCAGCACAGGAGAACAATCTTGTTGCAATGTTAGACGGCTATGTTGTCAAAGGCGGACATCACTTGAACGTAAACGTTTTAAACCGTGACACATTATTGGATGCACAGAAACATCCGGAACTGTATCCACAGCTTACCATCCGTGTATCCGGATATGCGGTCAACTTTATCAAGCTGACAAAAGAGCAGCAGGACGAAGTGATCGCACGTACCTTCCACGAGCGGATGTAGTGCAACAGCTCACACGTCATATCTGTGCAGACAGACTCATGCTTGCATGGAAGACTGTCTGCACAGATAGTGACGGAGGGAGCGCCAGTCTATGAGCAAAAGGAGCTGCGCAGCAGCGGAAAGCACCGCAGGAGCGGTTTTGCGAATGGCGCGGCGAGCGATAGGAATCAGAAAAGGAGAACAATATGGGGAAAATTCACTCGTTAGAAACATTTGGCACGGTGGACGGTCCGGGCGTACGGTTTGTCGTATTTTTTCAGGGCTGCCCGATGCGCTGCCAGTATTGCCATAATCCCGATACATGGAAGATAGAGGATGGGGAAGAAATGACAGCGGATGAGATCATAGACCGTTTCGAGCGCAACCGTTCATTCTATCAGACCGGAGGAATCACGGCGACGGGGGGAGAACCTATGTTACAGCTTGATTTTCTGACGGAGCTTTTTACGAAGGCAAAGGAAAAGGGCATTCACACCTGTCTGGATACATCCGGAATTATGTTTCCAAAGAAACATACAGGAACAGATCAGATCAGTGAGAGAGAGATCAGTCTCACTGGAATAAGTGAAAACATGGCATCAGACAGAATGGAAAAGACAGAACAGCTCATGTCAGTGACAGACCTTGTCATGCTTGATATTAAGCATATCAACGATGAGGAACATCAGAAACTCACTGGGCAGTCCAACAGCAATATTCTTGCGTTTGCAAGGTATCTTGATTCGATCGGAAAGCCGGTCTGGATCCGCCATGTAGTCGTACCGGGCATTACGTTTGATGAGAAAGAATTGACGGAACTTGGGCTGTTTTTAAAGACGCTCCACAATGTGGAGAAACTGGAAGTCCTTCCATATCATTCTATGGGAAAAGTCAAGTACGACAACCTCGGCATGGATTATGTTTTAAAAGATACGCCACAGCTTACCAAAGCAGAAGCAAAGGAAGCAGAACGTATCATCCGGGCAGCAATGGAATAATAGCAGGAGCATTAAGTTTTATGTAAAATATTTTTTGAAGAAAAGTATTTACAGATTTCTTTTTTTGCGATTTAATAAGAAGCAGGTATATAGTTCAAAAGAAGAAAGGATGAAAAGATATGAAAATCAAGAATATCAAAGATGTTGACGGATTTTTTAAAGTAATTGATTCCTGTGCCGGAAAAGTAGAATTGATCACAGGTGAGGGAGACAGATTAAACCTCAAATCAAAACTTTGCCAGTATGTTTCTCTGACAAGCTTATTAAAATCTGATGTAGAGATCCCAGAACTTGAAATTGTAGCTTACGAGCCGGAAGATACAGAGAGGATCATCAAGTTTTTAATGACAAACTAGAAATGAACAGAAGCTGATCGTAAAAAAGCGGTCAGCTTTTTTATTACATAGGAAATTACTTCCTATGTAATAAAAACGCTCCGCGAGGATGCCATGTTCTTATTTTCTTCTCTTTACAACATGCTATGACGGTTGCAATTCACGGCATGAAATAGTACAATAAATCGTCTTAAAAATGGAATAATAATGTTAGTATATAGCGAAAGGGATTAAGATGTCAAAAATAGAGTTTCACGAAATTACATTAGATGATAAAACATGGATGGATGCCAGATTTCAGGAAGATGACAGAAATGCATGCGAGTACACGTTTGCCAATAATTTTGTCTGGCGGAAAGTATATCATGTTGAAGTTGCAGAAAAATATGGGTGTGCAATCATTCGTTTTGAGGAGGAAGGAGTGGTGATGTATTCCTATCCGATCGGGGCAGGTGACCGCAGAAAAGTGATCGATGAACTGCGCGCGATCTGTGAGGAAGAAAAACGCCCACTTATTATGAGCCCATTGAGCGAAGCAGACCGGGAGCAGATGCTTACATGGTATCCGGAACAGTTTTTGATCCAGGGAGACCGGAACGATTATGATTACATTTATTCCAGAGAAAAATTAGCAACGCTTGCGGGAAAAAAGATGCATGGCAAGAGAAATCATATTGCGAGATTTCAGGATGAGGATGACTGGTGCTATGAGGAACTGAATGATTCCAATATAGAAGAATGCCGCAATATGACTTACACATGGATCAAAATGAGGGCAGAGAAATGGAATGAAGAGATGGAACTTGAGATGTCAGTGCTTCATGAGGCATTTGACCATAGAAAAGAACTCGGGCTTGTTGGTGGGATTATCCGGAAGGCAGGACAGATTGTTGCATTTTCTATCGGGGAACCGTTAAACAGTGACACTTATGTTGTCCACTTCGAAAAAGCATTTCCGGATATGCAGGGCGCATATCCGATGATCAACCAGCAGTTTGTTTTACATGTGTGTGAAGATTATACTTATGTAAACCGCGAGGAGGATACGGGGGATCCGGGACTGCGAAAGGCTAAGATGTCCTATTATCCGGAAATCCTGCTGAAAAAATATGTGGCGATTTCAAGTGATGTCATTTTTGCAGATAAGGACAGAAACAGGGAAGAAATCCACAAAATATGGGAGACCTGTTTTGGTGACGAGGCGGAACTGGTAGATTTTTATCTGGATAAACGGATGACAGAGGATAATATGTTGCTCATCTGTCAGGATGGGCATGCGGTTTCCATGGCAAGCTTTTTAGATATTAATGTCAGGGACGGTGAGGAGTGGAAGCCGGCCAAATATGTTTATGCAGTGGCGACACTTCCAGAATACCGTGGCAGAGGTTATGCAGGGGAAATCTTAAAGAAGGCAGAAGAGATTTTTAATATGCCATTGGTGTTAGTCCCGGCCGAAAAAGAGCTTGTCGGTTATTACCGTAAGGTTGGGTTCACAGAGGCGTATCCATCGGAGCGTTTACTGGAAAAACAGGATGTGCCGGAACTTTTTGCAGCGGAATTAAACAGTTATTCTGTGGAAGAGATCACAGCAGCGGAATATAAAAAAATCCGGGAGCAGAAACGGATGAGAAATGGGTTTATCGCATGGGACGAAGCGGCAATCCGGTTTGCGATGGATTTTAACTGTTTTTGTGGCGGAAGAACGGTGAAGGTAGTGTGGAGTGATGATATTTCCAGAGACGAGAGCGCAGAAGACGCTGATATTTTAATGTACTGTCCGGAGAATGAGAACCTGCATATTATCGAAACGACACTGAGCGAAGAACAGTTTGAGAAACTTTTGCCGGAACTTATGGCGCAGACCAAAACAGCGCGCCTGGTGTATGACAGAGAGGGAATTATGGTGCTTTCTTCCGATGACAAAGAAAGACAGGAAAGACTGCTTGCGGATGGTTATTTTGCGCTGTCGCTGGCGTAAAGCCTGTTCAGAGATTCTGAAATTTTCAGAAATTATATAAAATATATAAAAAGTTTTCGGTTTAAGACAAAAAAATGTTGATAATGTATAAAAACATGCTATAATAAAGTCATGATATAAATAAGCATTCAGAAAGCTATCTGACATAGCATGGATTGGATCATTATATCAAATAAGCGACAAAGGGGTTGGACATCATGAGAATTAAAATCACAGGAAGAAACATCGAATTGACAGAAGGACTGAAAGCCGCAGTGGGGGACAAGCTGAATAAGCTTGAGAAGTATTTTACTCCGGACACAGAAGTGAATGTAACATTGAGCGTAGAGAAGGAACGCCAGAAAGTTGAAGTTACGATTCCAATGAAAGGAAGTTATATCCGTTCCGAACAGGTAAGCAGTGATATGTATGTATCCATTGATCTGGTAGAGGAAGTCATTGAACGTCAGCTTAAAAAGTATAGAACAAAACTTGTAACAAAGCAGCAGAATGCAGCAGCAGTTTTCAAACAGGATTTTCTGGATGAGAAGTCAGAGGATGATGAAGAGATCAAGATCATCAGAACCAAGAAGTTTGATATGAAACCAATGTATCCGGAAGATGCATGTGTAGAGATGGAATTATTAGGACATGATTTCTATGTATTCATCAACGCAGAGACAGAGGATGTCAATGTTGTTTATAAGAGAAAAGGCAATACTTACGGATTGATCGAGCCGGAATATTAAAAGTGAGATCAGAGGAGAGCGAAAAGCTCTCCTCTTTTTAGGTTCAGCATGAAACTACTGCAAAATGCTGATACACGAGTCGGATATGCTGCGTCGTTTTTTCTGCAAAATCAAGAAAATGTACGGAAAAAGCGAATTGTACAGCAGATATCAATAGCGTATAATGAAATTACTTCGTGTGTAGTAGCTTTAAGAGAAATGGAGAAAAAACTTTTTGATATTTTAAAAATTGTACAGAAAAATCCGGTATTCGGAAAAACGTTAATGCGCGGCGATATGTTAGATGAAGAGCGTATGGGAATCTTATATGAGATTCTCTATGCAATCGACAGGGAGGAGTTTACGGATACCAGAAATGACATCTTTCAGTATGGAAGTCTGATCGGAAAAAAGGACTTACTGGCAAGACAGATTTTTTTGTATTTATTGATTCTCTTAGATGAGCAGGAACAGATAATCGGGAAATGATTTGCAGATCGTAATTACAAAAGATTTTTTACAAAAGAGTTCTGTGTATGACACAGAATTGCCGTATGGATTTTAGATGGAAAAAGAGTCTGTAGTTCGGCTCAGAATAACGACGGGAGGAGAAAGTATTACTACACAAGGGGAGAGTTTTTAGAATGGTCTTACCGGATGTTCCGGTGAGACTGTTCTTTTTTTATGGCGGTTTATTGTTCTAAAAAAGTGCTGTGGATAAAAGAAAAATGGGCACTTTTTATCTTGTCACGAGTTAGAAAAAGGGTTACTATAATAAAGATTTGATAAGCAGACATATAATGTTAAAAAGTTGGAGCAAAATCCAAAATAAAGTCAGAATAGAGGAGATTACACCATGAATATTGTTGTTTTAGCAGGTGGTTTAAGTACAGAGAGAGATGTGTCATTTAAGACCGGAGATATGGTATCCAAAGCACTTCGAGAGAATGGACATAATGTTATTTTGCTCGATGTTTTTATGGGATACAGTGACAAAGAGGAAGATTTAACTGGAATTTTTGACCGCACAGAGGAAGTCAGCGTGCAGGTAAAAGATATCCCGGAGATAGCACCGGATCTTGCAAAGGTAAAGGCATCAAGAAAAGATCAGTCTGATTGTTTCTTTGGACCAAACGTCATTAATATGTGCCGTATGGCGGATATTGTTTTCATGGCATTACACGGAGAAAACGGCGAGAATGGTAAGATTCAGGCAGCATTTGACCTGTTTGGAATCAAATATACCGGAACCGGCTATTTAAGCAGTGCGCTTGCAATGGATAAGGGAATGGCAAAACAGTTATTTATCGCTGGTGGAATCCCGACACCACAGGGCATTTCCATGAAGAATGAGAACCGCAAAGATTCCGCAAAAGAACTTGGCTTAAAGCTGCCATGTGTTGTAAAACCATGCTGTGGAGGTTCCAGTATTGGTGTTACGATCGTGCGCACGGAAGATGAATTCAAGAGTGCTTTGGATGAGGCATTCAAATGGGAGGATAACCTCATTATCGAAGAGTATGTAGAGGGACGTGAATTTTCAGTCGGTGTTATTGACTATAAGGCACTTCCAATCATTGAGATCGCACCGATTCAGGGATTCTATGATTATAAGAATAAGTACAAAGCAGGCAGTGCAGTGGAGACCTGTCCGGCAGAATTACCGGAAGAAATCACAGAGCAGATGCAGCACTATGCAGAGCGTGTGGCAGAAGTATTAGGACTGAATACTTACTCCCGTTCTGATTTCTTATTAAATAAGAATAACGAAATTTACTGTCTGGAAGCAAATACACTTCCTGGCATGACACCGACAAGTCTTCTTCCACAGGAGGCAGGTGTTCTTGGAATCAACTTCAATCAGTTATGTGAGAAGCTGATCGAGATTTCTTTGAAAAAATATGAGAAATAATGATGAATGACATATCGCCACCAGTTTTGCAGAACCGGTGGCAGTTTGTTCTATAATAACAGGAGCATGATATGAAAAATATGACCTTAGAGCATATCGCAGCAGTCTGCGGCGGTACTTACATAGGAAATGAAGCGGATAAAACGCGTGAGATCCAAGGAGCAGTGATCGACAGCCGCCTTGTGGAAAAAGATTATTTATTTATCCCGGTACGTGGAGAAAAGGTGGACGGACACAGTTTCATCCCATCTGTTTTTGAAAAAGGAGCACTGGCAGTGCTCTCTGAAGAAAAGTTAGAGAGTCCGGAAGGTCCATACATTCGCGTGGAGAACACCTTAGATGCAATGAAAAAAATCGCAGCAGATTACCGCAGAGGTCTTGATATCAAGGTGGTTGGAATCACAGGAAGTGTTGGAAAAACAAGTACCAAAGAGATGATCGCATCCGTTTTGGCACAGAAATATAATGTGTTAAAAACAGAGGGAAACCTGAATAACGAGATCGGACTTCCGCTCACGATTTTTAAAATCCGGGAGGAACATCAGGTGGCAGTGCTCGAGATGGGAATTTCCGAGTTTGGTGAGATGGATCGGTTATCCACAATGGCAAACCCGGATATCTGCGTGATCACGAATATCGGACTTTGTCATTTGGAAAATCTCATCACAAGGGATGGAATCTTAAAGGCAAAGACAGAGAGTTTCGCGCATCTGACACCGGATGGAATTGCAGTATTAAACGGTGATGATGACAAACTCTGTGACAAGAAAGTCGTAAATGGAAAGCCGGCAGTGTTCTATGGTATTGAAAAGGCTGCTAAAGTGGCAGAAACCGAAGAAGGACAAAAGACACTTGCAGAGAAAACGGTTTACGCAACGAATGTGGAGGCAGTTGGTCTGACCGGAACAAAAGCAGCGATCCATTATCCGTCGAAAGAGACAGGCGGGGAAGTGACGATGGAAGTCACAATCCCAATCGCCGGAGAACACAATGTATACAATGCGCTGGCAGCGGTGAGCGTGGCAAGAGAATTAGGACTGACCTGTGACGAGATGAAACGCGGTATCGAATCTGTGCAGACGATCGGCGGCAGAAGCAACCTGATCCACAAAAACGGTGTGACGATCATCGACGACTGTTACAATGCAAACCCGGTTTCCATGAAAGCTTCCATTGATGTATTGTCCAAAGCACCGGGCAGAAAAATCGCGGTACTCGGAGATATGGGCGAACTTGGTGCAGAGGAAAAGCAGCTCCACTATATGGTTGGAGAACATTTTGCGGGAAAAGGAATTGACGCACTTTACTGCGCGGGAATACTCTCACAGGAGATTGCAAAAGCAGTGCGTGCATGCAGCAGTGAGACAGAAGTCCACGATTATGAGGACAAAGCAGACCTGATCAAAGACCTTGTAAAAGAGGTACAGAGCGGGGATACAGTGCTTGTGAAAGCGTCACATTTTATGGGATTCCCGGAGATTGTGAAGAAATTGACGAAGTAGAAATAGGAGTGTCTGATGAGACACGCCAAAAACCCCAGTGCCGAAACACTGGGGTTTTCAAAATAGATTATTTTATGTTCTAATATGGTCTGACAGATACCTAAATGATAGAATTATTTTTCTCTAACATCTCAGCAATCATATTCTGACAGTAAGCTCCGATTTTTTTCTTCTGTTCCTTATCCAGCTCGTTCGGATAAATTGGTTTTCCGTATTCTACAATTACATGTGTTTTTTTGACACGAGGCATATGAGCCTCCAACACATCTGCGGAGTTCGTGATCGCCATCGGGATAATCGGACAGCCACTCTTTTCCGCAATCTTGAAACTTCCCTCTTTGAATGGGAGCATCAGATCGTCCGTTTTATTTCTTGTGCCTTCCGGGAAGATACACATGGAAATTCCATTCTTTACATTGTCGATTCCGGCAAGGATCGTTTTTAACGCTTCTTTTACATTCTCACGGTCGATAAACAGACAGTGCAGACGCCGCATCCAGGTGCGCAGCAACGGCACTTTTTCCATATCCTTTTTCGCAATGTAGCCGGTGAGACGCGGGCAGCGTGCATAGGTGATGATAATATCGAAATAGCTTCTGTGGTTTCCGATGTATAAGACCGCTTGATCTTTCGGGACATTTTCTTCACCGATGACGGTCACTTTCGTTCCACAGATAAATAAAATCACACGGAATGCCCACTGCACCATGCGAAGCTGGCCTAAGTCGGCAGCCTGTTTGTTGAATTTTGCAATGATCCATTCCACGCCGAGCACCGGGATTCCGATGATGAGGTAGAGAATTGCAAAGAGTAATGCAAGGATTAATCTTATCATAAGGAAAATTCCTTTCTACTTAATAAAATGTTTTATAATAATACGATGATCTGTGTTGTGCTGAAATATCAGCCTCATCCCATTATAAGGGTTGGGGAAGAGAAAAACAACTCATAAATTAGGAATATAGAAAGGTATGCCGGCATATAATGGTATAAGAGCAAAAATGCTGTGCCGCAGGGCACGGAACTGGAGGCGGGTATGCAGACGAAAAGGAAAAAAAGCAGGCATGTTTTTTGGAAAACGGAGGTTCTTTTTGCAACGCTTTTTTTTGCAACACTTCTTTTTGCCGGATGCAGTGTGGAACAGACGAACCGGACAAAAATCAGTGATCTTGATTACACGATCGCCGTAGAGGCAGACATACCGGAAGAACTGCAAAATGACATTGAGGAGAAAAAGGCTGCAGATTTTAAAATGACGTACAAAGACAGCGAATTTTTATACATAGTAAGAGGCTACGGAGAACAGGAGACCGGAGGGTATAGTATCTGTATCCGCAATCTGTATCTGACATCGAATGCGATCATTTTTGATACGGAACTGATTGGTCCGCGCAAGGGGGAAACCATCAGTAAGAGCCCAAGTTATCCATATATTGTGGTGAAAGTGGAGCTGCGGGATGAGAATGTAGTGTTTGAGTAGATTTGTATGAAAAAACATTTGAAAATAGAAAAAAATTGCAAATATTCATGAATTTTGTGCAAAACACGCAAATCCGTTTGACAAAATTTTATTACAGTGCTAAAGTAAAGCGTGAAATAAGGAGGTATAAAAATGCAACAGGCAGACATCAGTAAGGTACGTGCATCCGTACACCAGCAGTGTGGCAGTAAAGTTATGATCCAGCTTGATCGTGGGCGTAATAAGGTTGATATCCAGCAGGGCGTGATCCAGCATGCATATCCAAGTGTTTTCACGATATTGGTAAATGATGAGCGTGATGACAATCAACCTCAGTTATTATCCTTTAGTTACAATGATATTATTACAAAAGATATTCGCATGAAACTCTGCTAAGAAAGTGTGCAGATGGCTATTTTGTGAGCAAATAGTGATAAAAGCGTGTATAAAATTCCCTCTATTCGAATACAATGAAAAAAAGGATTTCGGATCGGGGGAATTTTTTTGCAGTTAAATAAAATAAAATTACATAGTTGCACGACATTTGCCAGTGCACAGAGCCAGATTACATTAGATGACGATTACAACGTGCCGGACTACCGGCCGGATATTGTAAAAGTGTTAAAGGAAAAAGGAGAACTCCAGTTTGATGAGGTGAAGGCGGCAGCAGGCGCGGCGTGGTTAAAGGGACGCCTTGTTTTTAAAGTGTTGTACCGCAGTGATCAGGACAATGCAAAAATAAGCTGTCTGAAAGGAGAAATACCGTTTCAGGAAAAACTCAACATGGACGGTGTACAGGAATATGATGTGATACAGGCATCCGGAGAGATTGAGGATCTCACGATCGGAGTCATCCATTCCAGAAAAATCAGCGTGCGGGCAGTCATTTTGTTAAAGACAGAAGAACCGCGGGAAAAAGAGGATGAACTCTGTGTTGGGATAGAGGCGGATGACGGATGTGAAAAACGTTATCGGAACACAAATATCTTACAGCTTTTATGTATGAAGCGCGATCAGTGCCGCCAGAAAAGCGAGATCACACTGCCGTCAAGCAAACCCAATGTGCAGGAAATTTTATGGAAAAGCTTAGAAATCCGCAATCTGGATACAAAAATGGGGCAGGACGGTGTAAAACTGAGTGGCGAAGTGCTCATCTCCGTTTTGTATCAGGAGGAAGAGGAAACAGACCGCGTGCAGTGGTATGAGACGGTGATTCCATTGGACTGCGGTGTGGAATGTGACGCAGGAACGGAGGCAGATATTATTTATAAAGTGAAGGCAAGACCGGCTTCCATGGAACTTGAGGTAAAGCCGGACTACGACGGTGAGGAGCGCGTTCTGGTCCTGGAACTTGTGATGAATCTGGATATCCGGGTGTGGAAAGAACAGGAGATTTCCATGTTAGAGGACGTTTATTCTCTGAAACAGGAGATCATTCCAGTCTGCACAGGCGTGACTTTACATCATATTTCTGTGAAAAATGACAGCCAGTGCCGCCTGACCGAGCAGATGGAGTTAGCGGAAAGTCAGGAGAAGATTTTACAGATTTGTTCCTGTGAGGGAACGGTCCATTTAGAGAGCACGGAATTGACCGAACAGGGCGTGCGTGCAGAGGGGATTCTGGTCACAGAACTGCTTTATATCACGACCGACGATCAGATGCCAATCGGTTCTGCCAGAGAGATTTATCCATTTGAACAGCTCATTGAAATCCCACAGCAGACGGCGCGGATAGAGCGCAATAAGCTGGAAGAGTTGGAGGCTTTGGAGCGGAAAAATAAACTGCAGACAGAGCTTGATTGCAGGATCAGCCAGTTGTCCGCGGTCATGCTCGATCAGGATCATGTGGAAATAAAAGCGGTGATCGGATTAGATTTGCTTGCATTTGAGCAGGAACAGATAGATAATATTACTGATACGCGTGAGGGGCCTCTGGATATGGAGCAGTTACAGAAGCGTCCGGGACTGGTCGGTTACATTGCAAAAGATGGGGATTCGCTTTGGAGTATCGCAAAGGAGAATCACACAACGGTGGAAGATATTCTGCGGGATAATCACCGGACGGATGAGGATCTGCGCAGAGGAGAAAAAATTCTGATTGTAAAGAAAGTAGAACTGAACAGTTACGAATCGTAATTGTGAAGTACTGAAAAATCACAAAAAGACAATGAAAAGCAGATTAAGAAGAATAGAGATAACATGATAGAGGTAACACAGATTCGAAAAAGTTATGGAAAAAAGAAAGTACTGTCCGATATCACCTTTCAGGTAAAGCCGGGGGAGTGCATTGCGATCGCAGGGAAAAACGGCTGCGGCAAATCTACCTTAATGCAGATCATGGCGGGCATTTTAAAGCCGGATGGCGGTGAACTATGCTATTTTGGAAAAAAAGCAGCCTACAAAAGCAGTACATTTCGCCGGTTTTGCGGTTATGTGCCGCAGGAAAATCCGTTGATGGAAGAACTGACGGTGCAGGATAATCTGAAACTCTGGGGCGGCAGCCACAACGCCAACACAAAAGAGCTGGTCGCACAGTTTCAACTGGAGGATCTGTTGCAAACAGAGGTAAGCAAACTTTCTGGTGGTATGAAACGGCGTTTGAGCATTGCAAGTGCACTCGTGGAGAACCCGTCATTTTTACTGATGGATGAACCGACGACAGCACTTGACCTTTACTATAAAGAGAGCATTCACCAGTGGATGAAAACCTATCAGCAGAAAAATGGAATCATCCTTATGACGACGCATGATGAGAGCGAGATACGCAATGCGGACAGATGCCTTTTTATGGATGAGGGCAAAGTGCAGGAATTAGATGCAGAAGATATTTTGCAAAAGTTTGCAGGCATGTCAGAATGATAATCAAGTACAAATACTAAGGAAACAGAGAAAACAAGGGAGGATTCGTTATGAACGGACAATTTGAAACACAAAATCCGGTGGAGAATACTGTGACACCGGCAAACCAGATGGAAACACCAACACCGGAAGCACCAAAAAAGAAAGGAAACAAAGCCGCCATTATTGCAGGCGTGGCAGCAGCAGTGGTTGTCGCGGGCGGCGTTGGCGTATTTGCAGCGGTCAAAACAGGAGCTTTTTTAAGCCCGTCAAAAAAGGTATTGCTTGCAGGTGCAAAGACTGTGAGTGACATGGGAAGTTTGGGAGAGACATTAAAAGACTGTGTTTCCCTGTATTCGGATGAGTATACACTCAAAATGGATCTTTCCATGAACGAGGGCGATATTTCCATGGAGGGACGCTGCTCGAAAGAGAAGAAGCAGATAAAAGGAAATCTCAATATTTCCGGTGCGCCTTCGATCGATTTTCTGGCTGACATCGGCGCAGACAGTGTGCAGGTGGAAGTTCCAGCGATCAGTGACCACCTGTTTACCTATGATTACAGAAATGAAAAGAGCGGATATCTTCTGGAAATGGTAGATCAGGATACGCTCGATGCAGTGGATGCGACGCTTAAGGCTGCTTATGATAACCAGAATTCAGATGAGTTCCGCAAGAAAATGTTAAAAGTTTACGCGGATGAATACAATACGCTGGAATTTTCCAAAGTGGACGAAAAAGACTTTACCATCGACGGAACAGAGCGCAGCTGTAAGGGATATCAGACGGTTGTGACCAAAGACAACGTGAATCATGTGATCGATGGACTTGAGACACTTTACGGGGAAGATTATCAGGAACTGATGGATGCGCTTGATCTGACCGCAGCAGATTTTGTTGCATCTATGAGAGAGGCAGTGGAAGAACTTGATGACAGCACAACGCTTGTATTCTACTTATACAAAGGTCAGTATGCAGCCATTGATATCATACCGGAAAATGATGTCTCATTTGAAATCCAGTTCCTCGGCGGGGACAGGAGAACGCAGAACATGCTTATCCTTGCAGACGGAGAAAAAGTGATCGAGGTTCAGGGCAGTAACGAGGGCAGTGTCGAGACAATCATGATGACCGCAGAGGAAAACGATACCGTAAAGTTCACGTATGACAGTGACAGCGGAGACATCGCAATGGAAGCAAAATATGATGAGGAATCTTATGATTTTGCAGGAAATCTTGCAGTCGATAAGAACAGGATGGTCATTACCATTGATGATCTCGGAAATGATTCTGAAGATGTGAGCGGAAGTATCACATGGGAAAAAGGTGCCCAGTTTGAGGAAGTTTCCGGCGATGTCTTTGACCTTGGAAATGCAACTGAAGAGGAATGGCAGGATCTTCTTCATGAAATCTTTGCAGCAATGTTAGGTGGATTTTAATTCATGAGATTTTTTCTTCGATATCTGTCACTTGAGGGTAAAAAAAGCCTGATAGCGGCGAGAAAAAGCATGGTAAAGTTTATAGTGATGTTATTACTGATCGCAGGCGGAGTGCTTGCGGTCAGTCTCGTTATGAAGGATGCAGGTGTGTTCCAGACGGCAGAGATTGGCGTTGTGATCCCTGAGGATGAGGCACAGACGAAGATGGTGGCGCAGTTTATCTCTGCGATGGACAGCGTGAAAAGTGTCTGCCACTTTCAATATCTGGATCAGGGAGAAGCGATGGCATCGCTGGAAGAAGGTACTTTAGATGCGGTGCTCTCACTTCCGAAGCAGTTTTACGAGGATGTGGATTCCGGGAAAAATACACCGGCAACCATTTATTTCCCGGAAAATGCTCCGTTAAACACGAGAGTGTTCGGTGAACTTGTGACGGACGGCGTCTCTCTGCTACGGACGGCGGAGGCTGGTGTCTATGCTGCCTACGATACTGCGCAGATTCATCAGACGGAGATCTCAAGGGATCAGATCGGGGATGTGATCTCCGGGCTTTATATTTACGAGGCATTCGACCGCACTTCGGTTTTCCAGAAAAATGTGTATTCTTCGCTTGGAAAAGCAGACCTCTATCAATACTATTTTTCTGCGGCTGTACTGCTTCTCCTTCTGATGATGGGTGTCAATTACGGTTATCTGTATCAGAAGCAGAGCCGTGCTGTGGAGGAAAAAATCAGAATTTACGGTATCGGCGAAGAAAAAAATGCATTGATCAAAGTGTTACTGATGACCGTTCCGCTGTGGCTTGTGGGAATTCTGGTGTATGCCACAGGCTGTCTGGTATCAGGGAAGCTGCATCTGTCTTTTCTGTGGTTTGACCGGGAAGTGCTGTCCGGAACACTGCTTCTTGCAGCGGTGATCGCTGCGTATTTTCAACTGATCTATACGATTTCGGGAGAGAGTACCAGAGGAACGATCGTGCTGCTTGCGGTCAATGTTTTTCAGATCATGGCTTCCGGTGTTGTGATCCCTACTGCATATCTGCCGGAACTTTTTGGAAAAATCGGAACCTTTTTTCCACTGACCTTTTGGGACAGCTATTATCTGAAATTACTGTTTTTCGGAATCAAAGGGCAGGAGACAAGGCAGCTGATCCTCATGTTTGCTGTGTTTTTTGCAGCCAGCGTGCTATGGGCAAAAGCGGCAGGAAATTTTGGAAACGCAGAACGGAGGGAACATAAAAAAGGCGGACGCCTGACCATCGGAGGGGTTGGAAGATCAGCATTTTTTCATTGGTATTTTTTACAGTTGAAAGCGTGGCTGAAACGTGGGACAAGTCTGTTGTTATTAGTATCTATGCTCTTTGTGGTCTGGTTTGCCGGACAGATCTCAATGCCGCAGTCTGACAATGTGACCGTTGGAATCGTGGAAACTGACGGAGCGCACGGAAAAGAAGTGCTGCAACATCTGACACAGCGTGAAAGCCTTTTTTCCTTTGTGATGTACGACAGCAAAGAGGCGTTGCAGGAGGATGTCATTGCAGGAAAACTGGAGTGTGGTTTTTATTTTTCCAACAATTTTGAAAAAAAATTTGAGCATGAAAAGTTAAAAAACAGTGTGTCGTATCTCTGCACACCGCTCACCACGAAGGGCGAGGTTGCGCGTGAGACCTTTTATGCGGCGCTGTTTGAGGTGTATGGAACACAGATGCTGAGTGCAAGGACAGAGCAGCTGTTTGGTGATGATGCAAACGCAGCGCATGATGTACTGCTTGCCTATAATGAAAAATATCTCAAAGGAAACGAAGTTTTTCAGGTCGATGTGGAGCAGACAGAGGCGGTGGAGACGACAGAGAAAGAAAAACAGGTATTTCCACTTCACGGACTTGTGGCATTGTTTCTATTTTTGAACTTATTTGTGGAATATGGACGACGCTTTGAAGCAGGCAGTGGAAAACCATATTTGGCACTTCCGGCGCCACTTGGTCAAGGATTTCAGATGATGGGACTTCTCGCAGCGGGAACCGTTCCGGCGGTGGCTGGCTTGGTGTTACTGCTTTGTTCCAGGGAGAGCCGCGGACTCCTTCGGGAGATCAGTGCCATGCTATTGTTACTGGCAGCCTGTATCGTGTGGATATGGATCGTTGGAAAATGGATACAAAATCTGACCAGTTTTACATCCCACATGTTCCTGCTTGTGTTGATAAATCTGGTGTTCTGCCCGGTTCTTGTGGATATTGCAGCCTACATCCCGGCTCTGAAATTCGTGCGGTACTTCTGTCCGGTGGGAATCTACCTGGGATTTATTTCATTGTAAATTTATGGAAAGGCTAACTATTGCATAGCAAAATGTGTTAAAATAAGTATGATATGGTAGATATGATGTTAGATAATTGTGAAACTCATCATAACGTAAATTGAATTGTGAAAAATCAACAAAAGCTTGAGAAAACACTGGGGAGCGTGTCTTGAATGTTTTTGTTGATTTTGAACAATTTGAAATAAAGGTAAGAGGAGTTACACAATTATCGTTCATTTATTTTTACACAAGGAGATTAACGCTTTTATGAAATTTTTACGAGCGATGAAAAAATTAAAGATAAAAAAGCAGATCATAGCGGCAGTTATGGCATGCGTGCTTGGCATTGGAGGCATATACTCAGTTCATGCGTCCGTTATCAACGATGCAAAAAATAAGAAAAACGAAGCACAGCAGGAGTTGGATAACCTGAACAGCCAGATTGATGAGATCCAGGCGGCACAGAGTGATCTTCAGGAGGAGATGGACGCTTATGATGACCAGCTCATGGCACTGCTCACAGATATGGATCTTCTGGAAAACGATATAGATGCAAAGCAGGGGGAGATCGATCAGGCGAATGCGGATCTTGAAGTCGCACAGGAGAAAGAGCAGACGCAATATAATGCGATGAAAATGCGGATCCGGTATATGTATGAAAACGGTGACAGCAATTACTGGGAAGCGATGATGGGAGCAACGAGCATCACCGATCTTTTAAACCGTGTGGAATATGTGTCAGAAGTGTATGATTACGACAGAAAGCAGCTTAACGCTTATCAGGAGACCGTACAGCAGGTGGCAGATCTGAAGGATCAGTTAGATGCACAGCTGGCAGAGATGGAAGAGTTAAAGATCAGTTACGAGGATCAGGCATCTTCTTTACAGGCTTTGATCGCGGAAAAAAGCGCTGCGATGGACGATTTTGACGCCCAGCTTGCAAGCGCAAAAAGTCTTGCAAGTCAGTATGCAGATACGATCAAACAGCAGAACCAGATCATTGCAAATGAGCAGGCGCGTCAGGCTGCGGAGGAGGCAGCCGCAAGGCGGGCAGCACAGCAACAACAGCAGCAAAATGCAGGAAATCAGTCAAACACAACAAGCAGTGACACAAATACGTCAGATTCGGGTTCAGCGTCAGGTTCAGGAACCGGTTTAACATCTTCAGGTTTAAACCCTGCACATACTACAAATATCAGTGGAAGTGATGTGGTGGCATTTGCGAGCCAGTATGTCGGTTATCCATATGTGTACGGTGGTAACAGTCTGACGGAGGGAGCCGACTGTTCTTATTTTGTCATGGCATGTTTCGGACAGTATGGAATCTCACTTCCGAGAAACTCTTATTCCATGCAGAGCTGCGGACAGGCAGTAAGCTATGACTGCGCACAGCCGGGAGATATCATCTGCTATCCGGGACATGTTGCAATCTATATGGGAAATGGAAGGATCGTGCATGCTTCCAGCCCGACAAACGGAATCTGTTACGGAAGTGCGACGTATCGTACGATCCTGACGATACGACGGGTGTTATAAAGGAATTGTAACTTTCTGGAAAAAGTGATATAATATCTTGCAGCGTTTGTCTATACTAACAGTTGGATAATTGCGAAACTTATAAATAAACGGACAAGAGATTCGCAGCTATCGGATGCTGACAATAGAAAGAAGGAGAAATATTATGCAGTTTGAACAGTTACAAAAAGATATGATAGCAGCCATGAAGGCAAGAGATAAAGTTCGTAAAGATGCGATTTCCGCATTGGTATCCGCAGCGAAGAAAGTAGCCATTGATGAGGGATGCAGAGACAATATCAGCGAGGAGATCGTTGACCGTGTCATTTTAAAAGAAATCAAATCCGTAAAAGAGCAGATTGATACATGCCCGGCAGAGAGAACAGATCTGAAGGATGAATATCAGGCTAGATATGATATTTATCAGGAATATGCACCAAAAATGATGTCCGCAGAGGAAGTGGAAGCATTTATCACGGAGAAATTTGCAGATATCGTTGCGGGCAGGAACAAAGGAATGATCATGAAAAATGTGATGCCTGAATTAAAAGGCAAGGCAGAGGGAAGCGTGATCAATCAGGTAGTTGCAAAACTTTGTCAGTAAGCACCACACAGAAGGGCGCGGCGATAATATGGAGAAGCGAATACGTTTTACGATCATTCTTGTACTCGTTTTGATCGTTGTCATAGCGTTTTCTTTCCAGTCGAAAGAGAAGAAGGAATATCTGGTTTACAATGAGGCGTTAGATAAGACCGCAGTTACCGTGGATGATGTATCATTGACTTTGAAAGATATTGCGTTTTATGTAGCTTATGAGGAAAAAAAAGTTCAGGAGCAGGCAATACTCTATAATCCGGACAACCCAAGACAGTACTGGAATGTTTATACAGACGGGCAGTTTGTGAAGCTGGCTGCAAAACAGGCGGCATTGGATATGGCTGTTCATGATGAGATTTTTTATCAGATGGCTGTGGCAGATGGGCTGACGCTGGATGCGGCGGAGCAGAAATATCTTGAAAATGATGAGAGTGATTTCTGGTCTGATCTTACAGACTGGCAGAGAGAACAATTGGGGATTTCAGAGGAAGAACTGGATTCTGAGATGGAGAAAATAGCACTGGCTGATAAATATCAGGGTATTTATGCCCAGATGCACCAAAAAGAGTACGAGGCGTATAATTTTAATGGGAAAGCCTATGAGGCACTTCTGTCAGAACACGAATACAGTGTGAATGAAAAAGTATGGGACAGAGTGGAGTTTGGCTCTGTCACGCTTGACAATTAGAAAAGTAGAAAAGAGAAAAATTATGTCAGTAAAAATTGGAAGAAATGATCCATGCTGGTGTGGAAGTGGCAGAAAGTACAAGGTCTGCCATGAAGCATTTGATGAGAAGATCGCAAGATATGCGTCACAGGGACATATCGTGCCGCAGCATAACATTATTAAAAATGCGGAGCAGATTGCAGGCATTAAAGAGAGCTGTAAGATAAACATAGCGGTTCTTGACTATATTGGGGAAAATATCCGTGAGGGTATGAATACCGCAGAGATCGACAAAATTGTTTACGATATGACAACAAGCATGGGAGGGATTCCGGCACCGCTCAACTATGAGGGATACCCATTTTCCGTGTGTACCTCTGTAAATGATCAGGTATGCCATGGTTTCCCGTCAAAGGATGTGATCCTAAAGGCAGGGGATATTATCAATGTCGACTGCTCTACCATTTTAAACGGATATTTCTCTGATTCTTCGAGAATGTTCTGTATCGGTGAGGTCAGCCCTGAGAAGAAGAAACTTGTACAGGTGACCAAAGAGTGTGTCGAACTTGGATTAAAAGAAGTAAAACCATGGGGATTTTTAGGAGACATGGGTCAGGCAGTCCATGACCATGCATTTTCCAATGGATACACAGTTGTCCGTGAAATTGGCGGACATGGTGTAGGACTTGAGTTCCACGAGGAGCCATGGGTAGGATATAATTCCAGACGAGGACAGGAGATGCTGATGGTTCCGGGCATGATCTTTACGATCGAACCGATGGTGAATATGGGACAGCCGGATATTTATGTTGATTCCGATAATGACTGGGAAGTATACACAGACGATGGACTTCCATCCGCACAGTGGGAGATCATGGTGCTTGTGACGGAGGACGGACATGAGGTTCTGTGCTGGTAAGCTGAATAGTGTGGAGAAGAAAAAAGCAGCATAGCCGTGAGGCTATGCTGTATGTTTGAAAAGCTGTATGTGGAGCGGCTCGCCGAGGTATTTGATAAAATGCCGGTAGATCACGACCGCAGCGATCAGAAAGCTTCCAATCTGGATGGATGGAACTTTTACGGTAAACAGCACGCATAATGCAAACAGCCCAAAAGTCACGACGGACCGGAAAGAATGCGGGCTGACCACAACGATCAGGGAAAAGAAAATAAAGAAAAAAGCAAGGTACACTGCCGGACGCATCTCCGGAAACAGACCGAGCAGGACTCCAAAGGAGGCGGTAATTGCTTTGCCGCCTTTTTCTTTTTGAAAAAATGGAAATGCGTGTCCGAATACCGGGGCGATGAGCACCGGAATAAAAAGCAGCGAGTGAGTATCTAAAAAGCACTGCCCGAGAAATACCGGAACAAATCCTTTTGCCAACTCTAAAATCAGGGAGAGCATTCCGCAGAAAAATCCGCCATACATAAAGGCATTGGCAACGCCCGGATTGTGGTCTGCCGGAAGTTCCCGGATATCAACGTGCCGGATGATTTTTGGCACCCAATAAGCAAACAATGTGCTTCCAAGGACGAATCCAAGAAGCGTAAAAAAGAGATATAACATAAAAAATCCTTTCTATTCATGAGAAACAAGCCGTTCTAACAGACTGACAATCTGCATGGCGGCTTCAGGCTTACGTTCTCTGCGCTGTGCCTCTGACATCTGTTCACGCAGCGAATCATTTTCAATCAGTGCTTTGCCAAGCTGTACCTGCTTTGCAAGATGCTTCGATGAGACAGAGAGATGTCTTGCAGCAAAAAACTGCAGGTTTGCAGTTTCGCATCCAGGAATCGGAGCCGTGTGGACGATCGGAATATTTTTTACAAGAGATTCTGTTGAGGTAAGGCCGCCCGGCTTTGTGTAAATGACATCGCAGGCATCCATAAAAAGGGATACATGATTGGTATATCCGATAATATGGACCCGTTTGTTAAAATGAAATTCTTTCCGCAAAATGCGCTCAATCTTTGCATTATTTCCACAGATGATCACAATGTGTTCTCCGTTCCGGCAGCGGAGGGCTAATTCAGCCGCAAAAACAGCCAGTTTCCCAAACCCCATACTTCCGCTCATGACGAGAAACATCGGAACATCCATCGGGAGATGCAGTTTTTCCCTTGCTGTCTCTTTGGACAGATTTTTGCAGAAATCCTGCCGCACCGGGATTCCGTAGGGAAGCAGTTTTTCCTTTGGAACACCTCGGTTTACATACTCCGGGATCAGGTCTTCGTGTGGGATCACATAATAATCGAGATCTGTCTCCTCCCAGAAGGGGATACAGGTGTAGTCTGTTCCGACCGCAACTGCCGGTATATGCAAAAGTTTTTTCTTTTTCATGTAAGTCATTGTCTCCGCAGGATAAAGGTGCGGGGTGACAACGATGTCAAAATCATGTCCGTCAATATAGGAGGCTAATTTTTTCCCCAATAAGGCGTTGGCAAAATAGACGGGAGATTTCCGCCTAAAACTAGAAATCAGCATCCCTACTTTATAAATGAATCCAAAAAAGAACGGAATATGTTTTACTATGCCGACATAGGCTCCGGCAACGGCATGGGAGGTGCGTTTCCCGGATAAAAGAAACATATCCATCATCTCTACTGTATGCCCTTTTAACTCGGCGGCTTCCTTGACAGCCCTTCCGGCACTGTTGTGTCCTTCTCCTGTATCACAGGATAATATCAAAATTTTCATAAATCTATAGAATACCTTTCAAATTTCGGCTATAATCAGTGTAGCATATCGTATGTAAAATTACGAGAGAGAATTCTGGCGTAAGAATATCATTCAGGAGAGAGAGCATGAAACTATCAGGGAAAAAGGGAACAGAACAGTCAAAAAAGAAATCCGTCGGAAAAGCAAAGAAAGCATCTGAGGTAATAAAAGTTCCGGGAGACTGGCTTTATATGACACCACAGGAAATCGGTGTAAGACAGATATATGAAGCATTTGGGGAACAGGATGGCTATGAATTGGAAATCTGGGAAGATGCCGGAGTTCTTGAGATTGGAATGTCAGATGGAGCTTCTGTAGATATCGAGACAGCACAGATCCATCCAAAAGACGAGGTTACGGCTTCTTTTGCAGCAGAACATCAGGTGAAAACGGTTTTCCTTGTGACCTTTAAGCCGGAAACTTATGAGGAGGCAAAAAAGGTCATGCGCAGGATCATGGATAAAACCGGCGGATTCTTCTGCGGAGATACGGAAGACTTTACACCAATGTTTGCGTGACAGAATAGAGTGGTTGTAAAACAGATAAAGTATTTTTCAACAGGAAACAGGGAATCGCAGAGTAAATAAATGAGGGGCAGGATACGGACATGAACTTTGATTTTATAAAAGACGCAGAACCTTCCACGGAAGAGTTAAAACAATTATACAATTCCTTATATGCGAATCTGGAAGAGGCAGAGCAGGTATATTGGGAGAAGCCGCAGAAATGCGGGATGATGCTGCGCAAAGCAACGGAAAAAATCTGCCGGATTTATAATGGCTACTATGAAATCAATTTTCCGGAGAGTGCCACGCTGGAAGAGTATCTCTGTTATACAAGGGATGATAATCACAATGCGATGGTCAGCCGTTTTTTAAGTGTTGTGCGCAAAGAGCAGAGAGATCGTCTGGAGTGGCTTCGCGTGTGGGGCGATGAATGTGTTTTTATGGAGGAAAATCCGGATCAGATCAGGCATAATGCGGATAAACTTTATCTGAATGTCAAAAAAATGATGGTGTACATGATGGAGGCAACAAAAGAAATGTGCCTGCGCATCGATCATATGGAGAATCTGTAGGGAAGAAGTTTTGCAGATGATATTTTGCCAGGTTATCAGTCAGAAGAAGAATTAGAGGCTTTGGAAGAACAGCGGCAGAAGGAACAGCGGAAGAGTTTCTGGTCATCCCTGTTTGGAAAGAAAGAAAAGTAGAAGATACGCTGAAACAGTTTTTGTAGGGCTGCCATCACAGAGGAAGTTTAAATGAAAAAATTATTATCAGGTTCCTACTATATCGTGTTGCTTTTGGGAGTGCTATTTGTTGTCGGTAGTTTTCTGTTTGCAACAAATGAAACACATTTCCGTAAGGGGGAGATCGCAGGACATCAGCAGATCACGCCCCAGAGCATTACACAGGTAGATGAAATGACAAAAGAATACATTTTCTCAGGAGAGCAGTTTACGGGGAAAAATATATGTCTTGCTTTTTATTCAATCCATCTTGGTATTGAAGTGTATGAAGATGGCGAGCTGATTTATGATCTGAAACCGGTGCCGGGGATTTTTGGCACAACACCCGGGTCTGTCTGGAATTTTCTGGAGATCGATCCGGATTGTGGGCAGGTCATTGTGAGGACACATACTGCGTATGAGAGAGTGGGCGGCGAGACACTGTCTTTTTATATCGGCGAGGCAGTCGATGAGGTGCTGTATCTCATACGCAATTCTGCAATAGGTGCGTGTGTGTGTCTGTTGGAACTGGCAATCGGTATATTTCTGATCATGTATTTTATCATTGGCAATAAAGGGATACGCATTGAAAACTATGTTTTGTATTTTGGATTATTTGCAGTGCTGATGGGCGCATGGTCTTTGAATGAGACGGTGCTGATGGCGCTTCTGGTCAAAAATACAGTGGCAAGTTCTAATCTTGGGTATATTTTGATCATGCTTATGCCTGCACCTTTTGCGATGTTTGTGCAGGGTTTTTTAATGCCGGAAGATAAATGGGCTGCCGGATCAATCACATTTTTAAGTGTTTTGAATATGGCGGCATGCGTTCTGCTCCATATGACAGGAGTACTTGAATTTCGGAATTCTGTAACATTTACCCATATATTAATGGCTATGGATATCCTATATTTGGGATATGCATTGGTTCATTACGTGAAGAAGCACGGCATGGATAGGATTGCAAAGACGAATATTGTGGGAATTATCATTCTTTTTGCTGCATTTGCTGCAGATATTATATTTTTTTATGTTATTTCAACTGTTGTGGATATTCTGGGAAGAACAGGATTCCTTGTTTATATCTGTCTGCTGGCATGGCTTGCAACATCAGATTCCATGGAAAAACTTCATGAAGGACAGAAAGCTGCCATCTATAAAGAACTGGCATTGAAGGATATTTTGACCGGACTTTACAGCAGGAATGCCTATGATGAATGGGAGAGAGACAATCAGCAACCGGACAAGACCGCCATTGTCATGTTAGATCTGAATAACCTGAAAAAGTGTAATGACCGGTATGGCCATGAGGCAGGCGATACCTACCTGAAAAAGGCATCGGAGATGATCACAAATGCATTTTCACAGGAGAATACAGTATATCGTATTGGTGGAGATGAATTCTGTGTGATCATGCCGGATGCAAAGGAAAATAGCATAGAAGAAGCAATGGACAGACTGAAAGAGCTTCAGAAGCAATACAAAGGAACAGACCATTCAGTGGAAGTGGAGATCGCCTGCGGCTATGCGTTCTATGATGACAATGTGGATCAGAGTTTTGTGGATACAAGAAAGAGGGCAGATACGCATATGTATGAAAATAAGCGTATGCTAAAGGGAAAGGAACCGCGTTAATTTAAAAATTGAATAATAAAAAGGATTCCCCTGCATACAATGTAAAAACAAGTATTGCAGGGGAATTTTTTTGAAAGGTTATATTGAGGAAAGAGCAATTGAGATAGCAAGATATATTATCGACAACAACACGACGGTAAGACAGGCAGCAAAGCATTTTGGGATATCGAAATCAACGGTACATACGGTAGTAACAAAATAGAATGCTTAAAGAAGATATTAAAAAGGCAGTTCATTTGGAATATAGAATAGATAAAAAGCGATAAGGGGAAACCTTATCGCTTTATTAAAAGAAGAATGTGGGATTGATAATCATTTAATTTTACATAATTAGTTGTCAGTAGAAAGTTTATTAATTTTTCTTAGAGCAATGCGATAAGAAATGTAAAAAAATAACAATGTTACAAGGAAATAAACAGTTAGAAATATTAAGGAGACTATAATTCTTTGATTAATTAGTTCAAGATAGAAAAAAGTATCAATTTGGGAACTCATAACAAAAATGGTAATACTATTTAAACTAGAATAGCATAGTGCAAATAGCCAACACCAGTGTGGAAAATGTTGGGTTCCATTAAAAAGAACTCCTTTTATTGACATCCAAATGATTAACACATCAGGCGCTAATGGAATAACCCAACCGTTTAAGCTTGTTTAAAAAAAATAATCTAGTAGATAAGTAAGTTCATTTGCTATAATTATACCCCAAAAAAGTTTAACATAAATTGTGTGCCGAATATTTGTGATCCTTTCATCACAGTGAATGGTGGTTTTCATAAGTTGTCCTCCTCCCAAAATAAATCGTTTAATGTTTTGTTAAGTACTTTACATATCCGAATACAAAGCTGAAGACTGGGATTAAACTTTCCGCCTTCTAGTAAGTTGATAGTAGGGCGTGTAACATTAACTTTGGCAGCCAGTTCTTCTTGAGAAAGATTCATCTCAACGCGCGCTAATTTAAGACGCATATTTTTCATTTATATAACCTCCTTTCTATATGTATTATATGATATATCAAACAAAATGTAAAGTATATAATACAAAAAATAATAAATATATAACGTTATGTGAAAAAGATTATTATGTTTTGGTAATAGAACTTTTAAGTATTTGATTCAAGTGTCGGAGTAATAAAAGAGTTAGAAATAAAGTAAAAGCAAATTAGGAGGGTATAGAACTAAACAATCGTTTATAACAAGATATAAAATGTCAGGTGTAGATCAATCAGATTTCTGATTGATTCTGAGGGTTTGGGAGATACTCCTAACAAGCAAAAATGCATTTTGTGTGTACAAATGCACTGCTTGCCAAGTTGTGAATATAGAATTGATGGTAAACTTGAATTTAGAAAAAACAAGGCAAACAAGAGGAGACGGGGCATAAAATTGTATATTGAATTGGCATTGAAACGCTTGAAAAGGTTTAGTAACATAAAACCTTTTTCAAGCGTTTCTTTTTATTTTACGACTTTTAATGGAATATGATGCAGTCAGGAGCAGTGAAATTTTTTGAAAAAGTACGGTGGGAATGGACAAAAGTTTAGTATTTGGGGAACGTAATTTGATTTCAAGTAGGTTATGCTTAACTTAGATTAAATGATCTGGTCTAATCTAAGAATCTTTCTCATAGTATGGGAGAGAAGGACAGGCGAGGTAAGGGGGTGTAGCTTTCGCTTGAAACGGACGAAATTAAATTATCGTTTTCATAATCCAAATTCAGCGGAAGATACTGCAGATTTCCTGTGTAAACTCTTAATAGAAGTAAATGCTGGGAAGGTAGAGCGGGCAATAGAGAAAACTGCATTGTATGCAGAGAGTGAGGCTTACATATTAGAGAACTTATCGGAAAACAAGGAAAAATTATGCGTGGGGTAAGAGGAGCAAGGTGAGAGCCTTGCTTTTTGCTTTGATATCTAAAGGAAATGAATAGTCAACACTTAAATGAGAAAAAATCACATCTAGGTGTTGATTATTTTGAAAAAATGCATATAATAAAAAACAGAAAAGAAGATGAGGTAGCAATTATGTTGATACAATTTAATTTTAAAAATTTTAGATCTTTTAGAGAAGAAGCAACTTTGGATTTGTCTGCCACTAAGATGACAGAATTTTCTGAAAGAGTTGTGACCATTGGAAGAGAAAAGATACTGCCGGTTGCTGCCATTTATGGAGCAAACGCAAGTGGCAAGTCAAATATATACAGTGCATTTGAGTATATGGCCGAGTATGTAGTGGATTCTTTCAAGTATGGAGATGAGGAAGAGAAGTTTGAGGAGTATAGACCTACTCCGTTTTTGTTTGATTCCACGTCAGCAGATGCAGAGTCCAGTTTTGAGGTCTATTTCACTATTCCTGGAGATAAGAACGAGAAGACATATAATTATGGATTCTGCGTTGATCAGGAAGGTGTAACAGAGGAATGGCTGAACTCTAAGGCCAAGACAGCCAGAAAGTACAGTCCAGTATTTTATCGTGGGAATTCTGACAGTGAATTAGATCTATCAGGCTTGCCGAAGAACAGCAGGGATAATATAAAGATTGCGCTGGAAAAGCAGGTGTTGATTGCTTCTTTAGGAGCTAAGTTAAAAATTAGTAAATGTAAGGCAATCAGAGACTGGTTCTTGACAAATGAATTTGCAGATTTTGGTGATCCGGTTACTAACTTTTTCTTATCACGTAGATTGCCGAGAGGCTTTGTGGATGATAAGAACGTTCAGCAGAAGGTTGTGGAATACTTTGCATCTTTTGATGAACATATTAAGGATTTTCGGGTAGAAAAGGTTCCGAGTGATGGTGAATCAAAGGAAGAAAAATATAAGATTAATGCGCTTCATAAGAAGATTGATTCTGATGAAATGGCAGAGATACCCTTAGGTGCAGAGTCAGCCGGAACATTAAAGATGTTTGCTCTTTATCCGGAACTACAGGAAGTATTGGAAAAGGGGAGTGTATTTTTTATTGATGAATTGAATGCCCGCTTACATCCGCTTTTGGTAAGAAACTTTTTGCTTACATTCTTGAACCCGAATATTAATGTTAACCATGCGCAACTTGTATTTACAACACATGATACCTGGCAACTTTCAAATCAGTTGCTGCGTCGTGATGAAATATGGTTTGTGGAGAAGGATGATCGAGGTGTTTCAACATTATATTCCCTCGCAGATTTTGTGGATGCGGATGGAGTGCGTATTCGCAAGGACGAAAGCTATGAGAAGAATTATCTGATTGGTAAGTATGGTGCCATTCCGACTTTAAAGAGTATAGATATTTTTAGGGGTGCTCAATGTCCGGGGGACATTGGTTCAGCACCGGCCGAAGTGGAACGGAGAGATTGAGCATGGCAAAAGGGGATAGGACAGGGAATAGAAAAACAAGAGAACAAAGAAGAACACTCAAAGTACCGGAATTGGGATATTACTTGATCGTTACAGATACAGAAGGGACCGAACGTTGCTTTTTTACAGGATTGCATCAAGCTTTGTCGGAAGAAGTTAGAAACAAACTTGTCATTAAAGTCGTAGAAACAAAGACAAGAAGCATGATTGATAAATGCTTGGAACTAACAGCTTATGAGGCACAATATCGTATTCCTTGGATTGTGTTTGACAGAGACCAGGTAATAGGATTTGATGAAATCATCGCTGAGGCAGAGAAAAAAGACATACAAGTAGGATGGTCCAATCCTTGTTTTGAAATATGGATGTATGCTTATTTCGGTGTCATGCCAGCAATCCAGGATTCATGGACATGCTGTTCTGAGTTTGGGCGAGTATATGAGAGCAAGACGGGACAGAAGTATTCCAAGGCAGATGAAAAGACGTATGGAAAAATCAGCAATGCAGGGAATGAGGAAAAGGCAATACAGATAGCACAGCAGAAGCTGGAGCAGAGTGAACGGGAAGGTAAAAAGAAACCATCAGAGATGTGCCCGGGGACGACGGTGCATAGGCTGGTAGGAGAGATTAAGGGTAAAATAAATTGAAAAATAAGCGCTTTAAGTGAAAAAAGATGGCATGAAACATATGTGACTATTATAAATGTGAGGAGAATGAGTATGCATAAGCTATTATATTATCCAAACTTTGAAATTCAGGATCAAAACTTTTTGAAGTTTGCATTGTTATATATTGATGAGATTAAACCAATTATTCCGGTGTGTGCTAGAGAAACATTGAGTGATTCTATGCACAATATTTTGAAAAATACGGATTTAATCAATCCATATGCTCCCAACTATGAGAGTGGATACGTGGCTTCTTTAGCAGCTATAAAGTATTTGGAAGAGAAAAATATTGCAGAAAGATATGGCGCGTTTCGACAGAGAAATATCGGTTTAAGACACAATTACACATTGTATGCTGATAAGTATACATATGAGTTTGAAAATTATTGTTTAGAAAATGGGGTTGGGGAAAGATGTAATGAAGGAATTTTATTAAACGAAGATGTTGCATATGCGTATATGAGTATATTGGCAGAAATTATTTCCAAAGAAACGGAAACAGATATGATTACGGATAATGTAAAATATGCGGACACCACCTTGAAATTTAATAATCGTTTTAATTCAAATAGAATAGATAGATTAGGCATGGTACAAAGAGAAATTCAGTTTTATGTGCCATATGATATGCGAAAAATTCCTTTAAATGAGTTTATAAATTTGAGAGCTGATAGTAGATTTGAAACAGCACGTAAAAATTTTGTTATCGAATTGAATACAGTTTTGGATTTGTATGACAGAAATGTAGTAGATATTGATTTAAATGACGTTATGGAATGTAAACGAGAAATGTATGGATTGATAAGAGAGCTATTTGTATCTTGTGCGGCTGTAGCAGTAGGGGTACATTCTTTTGGAAATATGTGTGCAGCAGAAGTGAAAACGTTGGATTTCTGGGGAAATGCAGGAAATGTAGGAATTAGTTTAGATACTATAAAGCAACATTGTTATGAAGCGAGGGCGTATGCAACAAGAATTGAAAGCAAAAGGCAAGCAAGAAAATATTTGACAAGACTAAAACAGCTAAGAGCGGAATTGTTATAGGAAGGAAAATTATATTAAGAAATCGACTGCTATTAAACCAAAAACTAAGTAAGTATTTTAAACGAAACGAGAAATGTAACATGGGGCGCAGACTAATATGCAATTCGAGAAAAATGAGAAAAATATAAAAAATGATATCGCAAGTGGTATAACGAGATGTATGAATGCTACATTTTTGAAACATTCTCGTAGGAATCCACAGGAACCAGATTTTGTTGCGGAATTGGTAAATAGTCTTCCACAGGACATTTATAACACATTAAAAGTATATGTTCCGCACTATCAATATGCTATTTCGGGTATATTTTGCCATCAGAAACCACTAGCCAATTATGGAGGAGTAAAAAGTCCAGAGCTAGGAGATATTTTGTTGGTCTATATAGAAGAAAACAAGTACTCTGTAAAAAAATGTAATGCATTGCTGATGCAAGCAAAAAAGGTCGATAAAGTACCTTATATAGTTTCTTGTGGAGAGATTCATCAACTGAAGTTATACGAAGAATGACCAAAATTTAAATTAGAGCGTGCAGGGGCGTTGAATGGCACAGAGATAGATATTCAACCGAAAACATTAAATTCAGGAGCACAGTATTTACTATTTCAAAAGCCATATAAAGACGAAAAGAAGGTTTGTTGTGCATATCCAGATAAAGAGTTGGTTCTTGAGAAAAAACTATCTGATCAAATTATAGATTTGATGAAATTTTTTACGGGTCGTACTTTCTTATATGAAGAAAATTCAACATGCAATGACGATTGGACTAAGTTAATATGGGATTTAATTAGAATAAGTGGAGTATCTACATATAACCGTCGTTCGATTGGAAGAACTGATGAACCAAGAAGAATCACATATGAGGAAGATTCATTGTTTGATGAGATGAATGAAAAATTAGACATAGGTGCGAATTCTTTTGGCGAAGAGGCTGTTTCTTGTCTTATAATTTATGCAAAAGAAATGAGAGAAG
>ERZ1034871.40-NODE-40-length-63554-cov-14.595757_pt1 | contig 63554 bp, 44 predicted proteins | sample MGYA00520631_ERZ1034871 | MGnify/ENA primary metagenome ERZ1034871 (study PRJEB33766, sample SAMN09781721) | gut metagenome | biome: gut microbiome | host: Homo sapiens | place: Madagascar | study: EMG produced TPA metagenomics assembly of the PRJNA485056 data set...
TTGGTATACATACGTAATAGATGAAAGAAATTTTTGTATATTTACAGGACCATTTAATGGGAGCGCAATAATATATGCGTTTTTTATAGAAGCTGGAAATGGAAGATTATGGGAAAGCGAAAAATATAAGTTTTGATAAAAATACAGGAGAAATACAAGGGATGATGATTACAAAATAAAATTGATGAATAAGTAATGCCTGCTGATTAAGAAGATATCTGTAATTTCTAAATTTTATGTTTGCATCGCTTATACCATAATCAGAACAAATGCACAGTGGTATATTATTTTTTTAATATTTATGGTGACAAAACAATATATCTATAATAAAATGATATTGTCAAATTATTAATAAAAAGCATACGAAAGAGAGGAGAAAGTTATGCAGGACATTAGTATCATTGGAATTATTGTTGCAGTTGTTGTTCTTGTTATCCTGTTGTTTATGGCAATCGGATACGTGAAGGCACCGCCTGATATGGCGTATATCATTTCAGGTGTGAAGAAAAAGTCAAAGGTAGTTATCGGAAAGGCGAGCATACGTATTCCGTTTTTTGAGCGTCTTGATAAGCTGAATCTCAGACTGATACCTATCGATGTAAAGACGAGCAATGCAGTACCGACAGCAGATTATATCAATATCAACGTCGATGCTACGGTAAACGTAAAGATCAGTAATAATCCTGAAAAGCTACGCCTTGCGGCTGAGAATTTCCTTAACAAAAACACAGAGTATATCGCTGGTGTTGCCAGAGAGGTTCTCGAGGGTAATGTACGTGAGATTGTTGGAAAAATGAAGCTTGAAGAGATGGTCTCAGACCGTCAGAAGTTTGCCAATCTGGTAAAAGAGAATGCAGAGCCTGATCTTGCGGCAATGGGACTTGATATCATCAGCTTTAATGTGCAGAATTTCGTGGATGGCAACGAGGTAATAGAGAATCTTGGTATCGACAATATCGTAAAGATTAAAAAGGCCGCCGCCATCGCAAGGGCAGAGAGTGAGAGAGACATCAAGGTAGCTCAGGCTTCGGCTGACAAAGAGTCAAATGATGCAGCGGTTGCAGCACAGACAGAGATTGCCAAGAAACAGAATGAGCTCGCTATCAAGAAATCAGAGCTTCAGATGGAGGCTGATACAAAGAAGGCTATGGCGGATGCGGCTTACGACATTCAGAAGGAGGAGCAGCGTAAGACCATTGAGGTTGCCACAGCAAACGCTGATATTGCAAAGCAGGAGCGAGAGATTGAGTTAAAGCAGAAAGAGGTTGCAGTAACAGAGCAGTCTCTTGAGGCAGAGGTCAAGAAAAAGGCTGAAGCCAATAAATACGCGGCACAGCAGCAGGCAGAGGCACAGCTTTACCAGCGCCAGAAGGAAGCAGAGGCAAGACAGTTCGAGGCACAGCGTCAGGCGGAGGCACAGAAAGCAGAGGCAGAAGCCATGAGATATGCCAAGGAGCAGGAAGCTGCCGGTATCCGTGCAGTCGGAGAGGCAGAAGCATCAGCTATCCAGGCAAAGGGTATTGCAGAGGCTGAGGCTATGGAGAAAAAGGCAGAGGCATATGCCAAGTACAATAAGGCAGCCGTTGCAGAGATGATGATTAAGGTGCTGCCTGATATCGCAGCCAAGGTTGCAGAGCCACTTGGACAAATCGACAAGATTACTATTATCGGTGGCGGTGATGGCGACAATGGTGTAGGCCAGGTTGCCGGAAATGTACCGGTTGTAATGGCAAAGGTATTTGAGAGTATGAAAGAGGCAACAGGTATTGATTTATCTGAGATTATCAACGCTGATTCATATGACGCAAAGGTAAATCGCAACGTAAATGTAACCGGACTTGATGGAGTTAATCTCGTTGTAAATGCGGGTACGGACAAAAACGGTGAAAAGCTTGAAAATTAAATAATGTTTTATTAATCCGCTATACGATAGGTGAGTATAGCGGATTTTTAATATTTTCTGAAAAAAGACAAATATTTGAAAATTAGTATATTATATGATATATTTTGTTGCATAAAAACAGGTTGCTTATGCATGGTTATATACATTGATGAAGAGGAAAATCTATGAACGATAAAAGAAAGATAATAGCAATATTTATAATTGTTGCAATAGTAGCTGCACTGGCTGCAGTTGCCACATTTTTTGTGATTAAATCAGCAAAAAACGAGGCTAAAGGCTCGTCACAGATGACGGAAACAGCCACAGAGGATAGTTCAGACAAGGAAGACCCGCAGCATATGGGAGGCAATGCAGGCTCAATGAATGCGACATCTGATGATGGAGCTTCTGCGGATGAGACACAGATACTGTCTGCAAGCTCTGTTGCGGAAAACAGTAAGCTGACCTTCGGAATTGATGTATCTAAATATCAGGGCACTATAAAGTGGGACAAGGTTGCCGCAGGCGGAATTGATTTTGCGATGATACGTGTGGGCTACAGAACCCAGAAAACAGGTGAGATGTGTGTTGATACAAATGCCAGATACAACATGCAGGAGGCACAGAAAAATGGCATAAAGGTTGGAGTATATTTTTTCTCATCAGCAGTAAATGAAACAGAAGCCATTGAGGAGGCAGACTGGGTTGCAGACTACATCTCAAAATATCAGATTACATATCCGGTGGCATTTGACTGCGAGGGCTTCACAGACTCAGCAAGCAGACAGTATGGCATGTCATCAGAGGCCCGTACCAAAGTAGCTGAGGCATTTTTGCAGGAAATATATAAAAAAGGATACACGCCTATGTTTTACGCTGCCATGAATGAGTTGTCGGAAAACAGCCAGTGGGATACTAAAGCGCTTGAGAGCAGCTACAAAATATGGGTGTCACAATATCCGGATACAGCTTACCCGGAAACACCGAAGTCATCATATGAGGGCACACATGCCATGTGGCAGTATACCAATAAGGGAAAGGTGTCAGGAATTGATAAGCCGGTAGATTTGAATGTGGCATACTTTGGGTTTGATGAGACAGAGTCTGCAAAAAATGGTGATGCGGCTGACAATGCAACAGTTGACCCGGAAGCAAATATGAAGTTTTCGGATGTAAATGAGACCGTAACTGCCAAGGAGAGCGTCAATCTGAGGGATATTCCAAGTCAGGGCAATGACAGCACAATTAAGGTAACGCTGAATAACGGTGATACGGCAGCAAGAACAGGCGTCAGTGACAGTGGATGGTCACGTGTCGAATATAATGGACAGACATATTATGCCATTTCAAACTACCTCACAACAGATATGAACTATGTAGTTCCCGGGCAGGACGGAAGTGGCAGCGGAGACGGACTGAAGACAAAGTTCAAGGAGTGTAATGATACTGTCACTGCAAAAATAGAGGTTAATCTGCGTGCACTTCCAAGTGTCACAAATCCGGATGCTACAGTTGTTGCAACGATAAAAAATGGGGAAACCGTCACCAGAACCGGAATCAATGAGGAGTTTGGCTGGTCACGCGTGGAATATAATGGACAGACACTTTATTGTGTGACAAGCTATCTGAGTGTGCAGTAATATAAGTAAATAAAAGCGATAAATTGGGCTATAAAGCCTATTGATGGTTTATTTTTTACCCTGTATCATTATTCCATAATTCAGCCGGATGTATTCCGGCAGTAAATAATTAAACAGAGGTAAAAGAAAAATGATTACAAAAAGAGGGAAAAAGTGTCTTGCAATTATATTTGCAGCGGCGCTTACATTAGAACCACTTGCAACGCAGGTCATATTTGCAGCAGATGTGGCTTATGAGTCTGTTGACAGCGGCAGTGCATTATTGACAGATGAGTCACAGAAGGTGACAGTACAGCTTCAGAATGGAACAGCAGTTATTCCGCAGGGTGCAGATATTGAGACTGCTAAAGCGGCAATAGCAAAAGCGCTTGTTGTAAACGCAGACGAAGTTGATGTAAAAAACCTTGATTGGGAGTACGAGTGCGAGGGCAAGGATAAGACTAAATTACAGAAAAATACAGCATTCGGAAGCTTAGAGGGCTTTACGAGCACAACAACGAAAAAAATACTTTGGAATACTGTAACAACAGAATATAATCATCCGGCATTTTTAGAAAACGGTGAAGGAGATTTCAAATTCAGACTTAAGGGAAGCGATGAGGTTGTTACACTCCACAGAGCTTACAAGTATGAATCATCATTTGTTTTAAAGGATGCTCCGTATGAAGTGAGCATGGCTTTTAACGCGGATCAGTCATATGATTTTGATGCTACAGCAAGAGCAATTTATGATGCTGTGATAGCAAAGACAAATCCGGCAGGGCTTACATATGATGATGTGGCAATGGAGTACAATGCCGGAACAGATATAATACCAAACTGGCAGCCACTTAATTCTACAAACTGGACTGCAGCATTTAAAAAATTTGGTCCGGGAGAGTGGACTATCCGCATAAAGTGGGATGGAAATAAGAACTATAAAGGTACACAGACACAGGTAAATGTGACTACAGCCGATAACCGTATAGCAGCGGCCGTTGTATGCAGGGAGGGAGTATCTTTTTCATACAATATGGACACTGCCGTTATGAAACAGTCAATATTTGATCAGGTAATTGATTGGGACAACAGTACATTGCCTGCAAAGGATACGTTAAGTGTTGATGATTTTACAATGGAATACTATGGTGTTGATGATGTAGCCGGAGTTGAGGGAGTCACCAGGCAGTGGGCTCCGATAGAAGGCGGAAAGGTTAATTTACTTACTTATCTGCAGATGGGTGCAGGAGAGCAGCAAATCCGTATAACATATAAAGGCAATGCCGAGTATCGTCCATCAGCATCAGCAGAGACTAGTGTGACCGTTAATAAGGCAAAGGTAAATGTTAAAGTAAAGTCAACAAACATTTATGCCGGAGATGCACTACCACAGGATTTTGTTACAACAAATCCTTCAGACAGGTTTGATGTATATACAATCTATGCCGGTCTTACAAGCAATGTAAATGCAGGCATTTATCTTCAGATGCCTGAGAAGTATACAAACAGCACAGTACTTAAGCTTATAGATCCGGTTGTTTCAAAGCTATATGGAAAGTCCTTTACACAGATGATGCAGGACGGTATGACAGTCGGAGAGCTTAGAAAACTTTTCAGCACACAGGAGCTGCTTGACACGTTGAAGAAGCTTCATATAGATACGGGTACAGTTGGACAGATTCTTGAGATAATAAATAAGCTTCCTTCTGTTGCAGACACAGTGAGAGTGTCATTTGGTACTCCAAACCGTGCCGGTCTTTATACGGTGACAGCGGTTACCGATAACAAGAATTATGAGACAGGTGTTGGAGTTGGTGCTTTACTTGTCAAGATGCATTCAAAAGGAACTAAGCTTAGTTGGAATCAGAGCTTTACAAATGGGAAGCTTAAAGCCTCAGATGTAGCATCCTTTGATTTTGGAGCAACGCTATCATATGATGGTGATGTCTCAATCAGCCAGAGCAATGTGCATTATCTATACAGTGGCTTTACAAGCAAGTGGAAGCCATATTCAAGCACAAAGGCTCCTACAGAGCCGGGCAGATATGTAGTCACAGTAGTTACAATTGGTGGCAATTATCAGGCAGCTCCTATTACTAGAAGCTTTCAGATCGTAAAATAACTAAAATCCGCTATACTTTAAAACAAAGTATAGCGGATTTTTTTGATAAATTTATGGAATCTATTTTTCAAGAATACCTGGAAAGGAGCATTAAAACTTATCTTCGTGGCGACAGCGGATTCTCTTCCCAAAACTTTATGAAACCTGTGAGAGTAATGGCTGTTTCCTATTGACATTTCAGTTTATCGGGAGTAAACTATAATTAGTTTATTAGCGATAAACTGAAAGGAGAAATCTTTATGGCTGAGATGAAGATGGGCGTAGTGGAATCCCACTTTGCCGATATTATTTGGGCGAATGAGCCTTTGCACTCCAGAGAATTGGTAAAGCTCTGTGAAAAAGAACTGAACTGGAATCGCTCCACCACCTATACGATATTACGCAAGCTTTGTGAGCGTGGTATCTTCCAGAATAATGGTGGCATCGTTTCCTCTGTTCTGTCTAAAAATGATTTCTATGCCGTTCAGAGCGAGCAGTTCGTTGACGAAACCTTTGAAGGTTCCCTTCCTGCTTTCATTGCGGCTTTTACACAAAGGAAGGGTATTTCTCAACAGGAAGCTGCGGAGATTCGACGCATGATTGATGCAGCCGCCGGAAAGGAGTAATCTATGAGTTCATTCTTTTTGAAAATTGTAAATATGAGTATCGCCGCATCTTGGCTGATCCTTGCGGTCGTACTTTTGCGTGTGGTTTTGAAAAAGGCACCTAAGTGGATCAATGTCCTACTGTGGGGTATCGTAGCTTTTCGATTGATTTGCCCATTCAGTTTTGAAAGCGCATTGAGCTTGATTCCAAGTGCCGAGACCATCAGTCCTGAAATCATGATGGACTGGACACCAGAAATCTCCACAGGCGTAAGCTCTATCGACAAGGTAGTGAATCCAATTATTACGGACACCTTTGCTCCAGAGCCAATTGCAAGCGCAAATCCACTTCAGCTTTTGATTCCTGTGCTGGCAATCGTATGGGCAATAGGCATCATAGCCATGCTCGTTTATGCTGCCGTCAGCTATTTCCGCTTGCAAAAGAAAGTCGGTGCATCCCTTTCTGTGCGGGACAACATTTGGATTTGTGACGATATACAAACACCTTTTATTCTTGGTTTCTTCAAACCGAGCATCTACATTCCCTCCGGGACAGATGAAGCACAGTTGCCCTATATTATTGCCCATGAGAATGCTCATCTGAAACGCTGTGACCATTGGTGGAAACCGTTGGGGTATTTAGTGTTGGCAATCCATTGGTTCAATCCTCTTGTATGGATTGCGTATATTTTACTTTGCCGAGATATTGAACTTGCCTGCGATGAAAAAGTTATTCGTGGACTGAATCAAAACGAGTCTATTTCTTATTCAGAAGCTCTGCTTTCTTGTAGCGTGAATAGAAGAACAGTTATGGTTTGTCCACTTGCCTTTGGAGAGGTTGGCGTCAAAGAAAGGGTGAAAAATGTGCTGAATTACAAGAAACCTGCATTTTGGATTGTTGCTATTGCTGTGGTTTCAAGTATTGTTCTTGGGGTATGTTTCCTGACAAATCCGAGTTCATTCCCAGTGAAACTTGATTCTGTTCAAATTTCCAAAGCAAGCACCATGGACTTTAGAACAAATAGCGGACCGACCACATTCCAATTATCCGCAGCGGAAATTGACGAGTTGAGCAGTCGTATTAAAAACTTAAAGATTGGTCACAAAGACCAATCTTTGCAAGGTCATACACCTTTCTATTCCCTTCATGTGGATACCAAGGAAAACGACAGAATCACATTCAGCGGTTTTGATTCCAACGGAAATCAAGCAGCAATTCTGTATGAGAATGTGTATTACCGAATAACTGACTCTGACTTTATCAGCTATTTACAACGCATCTGTGCCGGGGAAACCAGAACAGAATCGATTAACGAAACCAATGTTGATACAGCAATCCATAATGCAATCATGGAACATAACAGCGATAGATACTACAAAGGTGTTTTTGCCTGCGAAAGCCATACTGTATTGGCTACAGAAGCCGGTGGGGCTGCAAACTCTGAGGAGAATGAGACATTGACCGTATATGTTCTCACTCTTTATGAGGAATATAATTTGTCCGAAGAAGGGATTGAAAGTGTCGGTGGAGGTTGTGGTCCTGTTGCCCTAACTTTCAATGTGACAGAGAATGGATATGAACTATCTGAATATTGGGAGCCGGGAGATGGCAGCCAATACTCTGATGATATTCGTAAAAAGTTCCCGGAGGATATATTAGATGAAGTCTGGAATCCTCAGGATTATGTGGATGCAATGACAGCAGAAAATGAACAAAAGGCACTCGAATTTTCGGCACAAAAGTGAGATTTCAAAGATTGATAATGAACGCAGTGTTTTAGGGAATAAAGTCAAAAAAATAAAATGTTATTAATCTAAAATCATGCATAAAGTAGAAATAGTGTAAAAATGTCATGGATATAATGATAGAATTGTTTGAGATAGTGCGTTAAAATACAAAATAACGAAATACGTAAGTAAAGGGGCATTTTATGGAATACTCAGCAATTTTTCATGACATGGATAAAAGATTCTGCTATGCGATAGATAAGGATTTGTTTGTGATACGCGTGCAGGTAAAAAAGGATGATATGAAGGAGGTAATCCTTCACTATGAGGACAAGTATATACCTATGGAGCGCAAGGATACGCGAATGACACTTCCTATGAAGAAGGTAGCCACCTCACAGTTTCACGATTATTATGAAGCACAGCTTCGGATGAATCTGATATGTCTGAGATACTTTTTTGAATTTACAGACATGCAGGGTGAAAAGGTATATTACGGCAATTATGAGTTCGACAAGGAGTGCATTACAAACAGGGACAGAATGTTTGACTGCCCGCAGAACCTCAGGGAGGAAGAGATGTTTGAGGTGCCACAGTGGGCAGCAAACAAGGTAGTGTATCAGATTTTCCCATCGCGCTTTGCCGCAACACAGCCGGTAGACAAAAAGCTGTGGTATAAGGCGCCGATTACGCCTATGGATGATCTGCATGGCAATCTCAGAGGTATCATAGAGAATCTGGATTATATTAAAGATTTGGGAATCGATGTGGTGTATCTGACACCAATCTTTAAATCAAATTCGTGCCATAAGTATGATACCATTGATTATTATCAGGTTGATCCATCATTTGGAACAACAGAGGATTTAAAGGAGCTCGTACAAAAATCTCATGAGCGTGGCATGAAGGTAGTGCTGGATGCGGTATACAACCACTCAGGAAGAGAATTTTTCGCATTTCAGGATATACTTGAAAAGGGCGAAAAGTCAAAATATCTCGACTGGTATTTTATCGACGAGCTGCCACCTAAGGGCGAATGGGGAGAGATTCCAAACTTCAAATGCTTCGGTTATTACGGTGGAATGCCAAAGCTTAATCTGAAAAATCCTGAGGTTGAAAAATACATCACGGATGTTGCATGCTACTGGATTAAGGAATGTGATATTGACGGATGGAGAATGGATGTAGGAGACGAAATCAGTCATTTCTTCTGGAAGAATTTCAGAAAGGCAATCAAGGTAGTAAAGAAGGATATGCTGATAATTGGTGAGATATGGCACTACGCAGGAGACTTCCTCGAGGGAGATGAGTGGGATACTGTCATGAATTATCCATTCTACCTGAATCTGATAGACCTGCTTGCAGACGAAAAGATTAATGTCAGCCAGTTTGTACAGAATCTGGGATATCTGAAGGGGCGCTTAAACAAAAAGTGCTATCCGCTGATGTGGAACCTGATTGACAGCCACGATACAGCAAGATTTTTACATCTGTGCCATGATAATAAGAAAAAACAGCATCTCGCAGCAGCCTTTCAGCTTCTAATGCCGGGAATGCCTATGGTCTACTATGGTGATGAGTATGCAATGCCGGGAGCAAATGATCCGGACTGCAGACGAGGCATGTACTGGGATGAGGAATACCAGGACAAGGAGATGTATAATTGGTATAAGAAGCTCATGCGGATTAGAAAAGCACATGCATGCATCGTAGATGGCGAAATGATTGAGACAATCACAAATGACGATGATGATACGATTGTTATGATCAGAAAAAACGGCGAAGAGACAATCGCAATGCTTTTCAATTGCGGCAGCAGTGTAAAGGAATTTAATGAGTATGCCGAGAAATATAATCTGCTGACAGATAGCGCATTTGACGGAAAAGTAGACGGGCTTGATGCTGCCGTAATTGTGCTTTAAAAATTATATGGATTATCTATAAGAAGATGGGGTTTTGCCCGTCTTCTTTTGGTATAAGGAAAGTGGTTTTTGCATAAAATCAATTCTGTTGAGGTAAAATTGAGATTGACATTGTATTGTATGAGTATAAAATACAAGGAATCAGGTGATGTACAATGAAAAGGCATAAAATATGTAAAATTATTTTGGCTATACTGGCAGTTTTTTTATGTGTGGCTTTTTATGAGTTAATCGGAATCTGCATCATATATAAAAAACAGCCGGCGGTGTCTGATGCTACTATAAAGGAAACACAAAATATTATGAGTGTGGCGGGGAGAGAGAATACGGAAAGAGCAGTAATCATTGAAAAAAATTCGCAGGCTCTTTTAGAAAGAGTGAGATTAATCCAAAATGCAAAGGATGAAATAATCCTTTCTACATTTGCATTTAAATCAGACGAAAGCGGAAAATTGATTTTAGGAGCACTGCATGATGCGGCAGACAGAGGCGTACATGTCCGCATATTGGTAGATGGAATGGAGAGCTGGATTGATATGGAGGGTAATCCATATTTTTATGGATTATCTTCGCATGAGAATGTTGAGATTAAGCTGTACAATAAGGCAAATCCGCTTAAGCCATGGAAGACAATGGGAAGAATGCATGATAAATATCTGATTGCAGATGGAAAAATATATATTCTTGGCGGAAGAAACACATATAATTATTTTTTGGGTGATTTTCCGGGGCATAAAAATTTTGACCGGGATGTGTTAGTTGTCTGCGATGAGCCACAGAAAGATAATTCGGTCAATCAGCTTTGGAATTATTTTGAAACAATATGGGAACAGGAGGACTGTCGGTATTTTCATAACAGTAAAAAATTAGCTGACAGACAATATGTAAAGAAAGCAGTTTTAGAGCTGCAGGAAGGGTATCAGCAATATTTTGAAGTTAATAAGGAAAAAATTTGTGATACAGATTATGCGGATGAAACCTTTGAAACAGAAAAGATTACATTGTTATCAAACCCAATCCACACAGGAGCTAAGGAACCGGTGGTATGGTATCAGCTGGGAGAATTAATGAAAAATGCAAAGGAACGCGTAAAAATTCATACACCATATATTATTTGCAATGATATGATGTATAATACATGGGAGGAAATTGCACAGAAGGTTCCGGACTTTTCTATTATGACAAATTCTGTTGCAAATAACGGAAATCCATTTGGAGCTGCTGATTATGCCAAAAACAGAAACAGAATTTTAGAAACAGGAATTGATATCTGGGAATATGAAGGCGGTTATTCATATCATGGAAAAAGTATTCTGATTGACGATGATCTGTCAGTAATAGGTTCATTCAATATGGACATGAGAAGTACTTATCTGGATACAGAGCTGATGCTTGTAATACGCAGTAAAGAGATTAATAAACAGCTGGAGGATGGCATGATGGAGTATGAGAGCGTGTCCAGACAGGTATTAGACGACGGAACATATTATGATCCGTATCATGTAAAGCCGATTGAATTAACAGAAAAACATAAAAGAAAGGTGTTTCTGGTACAGCATCTGCTTGGATGGGCAAGGGATTTGTTTTGATTAAAGGAGAATATAAAGCGTGTTTAAGATATTAATTGTAGAAGATGATAAGGAATTAAGTCTGTTATTCCAAAAGGTGCTTGAAAAGAGCGGATATCAGGTCAAAAGTGCGTCGGATGGAGCACAGGCACTGGAGGTATTGGACAGAGAGTATATTGATTTAATCATTTCCGATATAATGATGCCGGTTATGGATGGATATGAACTTGTGTCGGAGCTTCGTTCGGCGGGATATCAGATACCGGTGCTTATGATTACTGCAAAAAGCAGCTTCGATGATATGCGTCAGGGCTTTCTTTCGGGAAGTGACGACTATATGGTAAAACCCGTAAATGTCAATGAAATGGTTTTGAGGGTAGGAGCACTGCTTCGTCGTGCACAGATACTGAACGAACACAAAATTGTGATTGGCTCAACCGAGTTTGATTATGATGCAATGACAGTGGCTAGTGGCGATGAAACTCTTGTTCTGCCAAAAAAGGAATTCCTGCTTTTATATAAGCTGGCAGCTTCACCGGGCAGGACATTTACGAAGCAGCAGCTAATGGATGAGGTATGGGGATATGATACGGAGGCAGACCCACATACGATAGAGGTACATATAGGAAGAATCAGGGAGCGTTTTAAAGAAAATCCGGATTTCGAAATTGTAACTATGCGTGGTCTGGGATACAAGGTGGTGAAAAAATAATGGAACATAAAAAGAAAAAGGAATTGCGTATCCGCTCGTGTCTGACCGGTGCAATCTGGCTGGCACTTGCATTTTCGATGCTGATATCAGCCTTGTTGTTTGCGTTTTTGAATCATTTTTTGGATTTGCCCGGAAAAATACCGGGCCTTGGCTGGCTTTTGATTTTTAATACATTGATAGCAGGACTTATTACATCATTTATCAATGCAAGGCTTCTGGAGCCGATTACCAGGCTCAGTAAAGCAATGAAGGCGGTTTCGCAGGGAGATTTTGAACAGCATCTGGAAACAAACAGCCGCATAGCTGAGATTGGAGAATCCTATCAGAGCTTTAATGTCATGACAAAAGAGCTTCGTGCAACAGAGATGCTGCAAATGGATTTTGTATCCAATGTTTCCCATGAGTTCAAGACTCCAATCAATGCAATTGAAGGCTATACGATGCTGCTCCAGGGAGAAGAGCTGTCACAGGAGCAGGAGGGGTATGTAGAAAAAATCCTGTTTAATACTCAAAGGCTTTCAGGTCTTGTTGGAAATATTTTGTTATTATCAAGGCTGGAAAATCAGAATATTCCAATGAAAAAAACCAAATATCGTCTGGATGAACAAATCCGTCAGGCATTTCTTTCATTGGAGGATAAATGGACTGAAAAAGGAATTGGCTTTCAGGTGGAGATGGAGGAGGTCAGATATGTTGGAAATGAAGGGCTTTTTATGCATATCTGGATGAATCTTTTGGATAATGCAATCAAGTTTAGTCCCCAAAATGGGATTATCACCATGTTTTTAAGGCATGAAAATGACTCTGTACAGTTTATTCTGGAAGACGAGGGACCGGGAATAGCGGATGATGTAAAAGCCAGAATATTTGATAAGTTTTATCAGGTGGATGGTTCCCATAAAGCCGAGGGAAACGGCCTTGGCCTGGCACTTGTGAAAAGAATTGTAGACATTGCCGGTGGAACAATCAAAGCTGAAAACCGGGAATATGGTGGATGCAGATTTGTAGTACAACTGCCAATAAAGAATTATTGAGTAGCTATTTAGAACAGGATAGTTACAATAATAAAATAATAAGATAAAAGATAGGAGAATTTACATGACATTTTATCAGGAACTGCAGTTAAATCAGGCAGGCTCCAAAAGCCTGTTGAAAAATAGTAAAACAATGAAAGAAAAACTATACCATGCATTTGTATATATGGTGAAGATAGCTGTCACAATGGTATTTTGCTTTGCCTTTGTCACTGCCTCAAGCATCATATTGGGAAAGGATAACAGCATTGTGGGAGTAGTGGTCTTATTATGCGTTATGGTATTTCGAAACGCTGATCTGGGAATCCATACCCAGCATTCTACATGGCTTTTGGCATTTTTCTTTGTAGTTATGACAGTATGCCCGCATCTGGCAAATCAGCTTTCAGCGCTTCCGGCGCTGCTTATAAACATCGCGGCTCTTGCAGTGCTGATTCTGTTCGGATGCCATAACCCATTTATGTTTAATCAATCCACACTGGTTCTTGGTTATTTATTATTATATGGATATGATGTGACAGGAAAAAGCTATATGCTTCGAATAGCAGGGATGGCTGCAGGCGCTGTCCTCACATGCCTGGTATTTTACAGAAATCATAAAAACAGAGTCTATAAAAGAACTATGAAAGCCGTAATTAAGGAGTTTGACCTTTCTTCATCACGAACGAAATGGCAGCTGTGCCAGATACTATGTGTACCGTTAGTTCTTTGTATTGCACAGCTTTGCAATATGCCGCGTGCAATGTGGGCAGGTATTGCAGCCATGTCTGCCATCCTGCCGTTTATGGAGGATATGCAGTACAGGGTCAAAAAAAGGATTGTCGGTAATATTGCCGGGGTTATATGCTTTACGGTATTATACTTCCTGCTTCCGCCATCAATCTATGCGTACATAGGAATCATAGGCGGAATCGGCGTGGGATTATCGGCACAATACGGCTGGCAGGCCGTTTTTAATACATTTGGTGCTCTGGCTATAGCTGCAGAGAGCTATGGGTTAAAGGGAGCAGTCAGCCTCAGGGTGATTCAGAATGTGTTTGGAGTCGTTTTTGCGTTGGTATTTTGTGCTGTATTTTATAGATTTATGTCAGTGAAAGAGCCGGCGGTTAATTAGGATAATGAAACATCAAAATAAATTGTAATATGCCTGAGGTAAATCAGAGCCAGTCGAAATACTGGCTCTATTTTTTTTACCTTTTGTCAAAATCATAAAACAGATAATCTACTGCATGCTATCGAGAAGCTCTGAGAAGCTTTCGGATGGCATAGGCTTATAATAGTAAAAGCCCTGCATCTCATTACAGCCGGCCACTGTCAGGAAATCAGCCACTTCCTTTGTTTCCACACCCTCACACACGATACTGTGATGAGTGCGTTTGAGCATGTGAAAAATCTCTTCAATAACAATCTTTCCGTTGATGGAAAGTGGACCATCAAGGAAACGTTTGTCCATCTTTATTTCGTCAAACTGAATATCCTTCATGGTATTGAGAGAAGAATAGCCTGAGCCTTATTCCATCGTACCAAAACCTCAGCACTTTCAATCTTTTTGCTTTTACAGCCGATTTTTGGCTGCATGTAAATGCATATTTCATCGTTGTCAATTGCGCTCTGAAATGAGTTGATAACATCTGCACGGTGCTGCTCCATCTCAGCAATGTGAGGTCCGTAAATGTATACATTACCATTGACTTCGGAGGCAAGCTTTCGCACCGTATTGGCATGGGAGATTATTTCGGCCGGAATCACTAAATCATCCTCAATAGCATAGATTCCTGTCCTGACCTCCTATGCGGTGAATTGTGTATAGTTTTCCTAATTCAGCTAAATTCAGTGGCATTGTTAAACCTCTCTTTCTGCCATATCCCCTCGACAAACTAAAGTTAGCTTTATCTAACAGAGAATAACATAATTTGGAGTGGTTGTAAAGAATGGATTTATATATATATATACCCTATCCCTTATCTGCCATTGTATGAAATTATGAAAAAGAAAAATCAAGTTGATAAACCGGATAAAAGTGATATACTGAATGTATAAGAGAAGAAACCGTGTGGAACTACAGTTTTGTTTTCACACGTTTTTTTAGAAAACGTGAGTTAGGCATGACTAATACATATAGAAACCTATGTAGATGATATTAAGGAGATGATGCAGATGAAGAAAAGACATTTTGATGTGGAGACATATGGATTTTATGGTGCATATTGGAAATGCAAAACAGACTCAGACTGTGCGATGATTGCAATGATCGGGGATGATTCAGAGGATTATCTGGCGCGTACATCCGTGAAATGGTTACATAAACTCGGTGTGAATGTGATGACGATGTCACCGGCGAAAAAGGATTACGGACATCATAATTATCCGCTGGAACGTATAGAGAAAGCAATCAATTGGTTAAAAGCGCATGGCAATCAGAAGATAGGAATTGTCGGGGCATCTACTACAGGAACACTTGCTTTGACTGTCGCTTCTTATTTTGAGGATATTACATTGACGATTGGTCTGACACCGAGTGACTTTGTATGGCAGGGATTTATGCAGGGCAAAAAAGATGGCTGTAAGGAATGGCCGATTGAGGGAGAATCTCTTTTTTCGTATAAAGGAGAACCACTTCCGTACATGCCGTTTTGCTACAAACATCCGGACTACTGGCATGTGATCGAGAAAGAAACGAAGCGCACCGGTGATATGATTAATTCGAGAAAACTGTTTGATGATTCGGAAAAGGCTCATCCAATCACAGAAGACGAGATGATCAAGATTGAAAAAATTCGCGGAACAGTATTGCTGATTGGTGCTGAAGATGATGTGTTGTGGGATACTGCGAAATATATTGGTCGTATGAAACAGCGAATGAAAGAACGTCCGCATACATGTAGGCTGGAGTCTGTTATTTATGAGCATGGAACCCATTTCGTTTTTCCGGAGAGTATGCTAAAGACAATGCTGCCGATTGGCTCAGGCCTCTTTATGAAGCTGGCGTTTCAGGCAGCAAGAAAATATCCAAAAGAGTGCCGCAGTGCACGTCTGGATATTGACAGCCGGGTGAGAAATGCTGTTGTAAAATGGAAGAGGGCAGAAAGATAAAAGCTACAAAATAGACATAAAGTCAGCAAAGGGCATTAACTGTAAAAAGTTAGTGCCTTTAATTGACTGCGGTATGAAAGTACACCAAAATAGTGACGATATTAGAGCTAACTAACCGTATAATTATGTAAAAAATAAAACAAATATGAAATAAATAATAAAGCCTAAGTGATATAATTCTAAATACGAATAATGTATATGTAGATATATCTATGGAGGCGGTCATGAGTAAAAAGAATTTATTTAATGCGAAGGTATTACAAAGTAAGGTTCATGGAGAGCGTGTGAAAGCATCTGAAAAGTGGCTTGGTTATCTGATTGGGCCGGCAGGAGCACTATTATTAAATGCAGTGCTTGCAAGTTATCTGAACGTGTACTATACAGATGTTTTAAAGCTCACATCTATGTGGGGAGGCGTTTTTCTGACGGTTTTCCCGATAATTTCAAAGATTATTGATGCAATTACAAATCTTGTGATGGGGTATTTGATAGACCATACACATACTGCACAGGGAAAAGCCAGACCGTGGCTACTATTGTCGGCTCCTCTTCTAACGGTAACGGGTATCCTGTTATTTGCGGTTCCGGCTGCATCAACAACGGTGCAGGTTATATGGGTCATGCTGTCATATAATCTGTTTTATTCGTTTGCATATACAATTTTCAATATGAGCCATAATCTCATGGTTCCACTATCAACCAGAGATACATCGCAGCGTGGAGGCTTATCTGTATTTAATCAGATTGCTACAATTATGATGAGCGGAATTCTTGTTGCCCTCATTTTTCCTATGATTATTATGCCGGCAATCGGAGTTGACAAGAATAAGTGGTTGATGCTTATGAGCGTATTGTCAATTATGGCATTACCACTTACATTGCTGGAGTATTATTTCACAAAGGAGCGTGTAACAGAAGAAACACTGGATGAAACAAAAGAGTCTGTGAGCTTTATCACTCAGCTAAAAGCGATATTTACAGACAGATATATGATAATCATTTATATGTATTTCCTGATTTATACCTTTGGTTCATCTATTAAAAACATGAGTCTGGTTTACTTTTGCAATTATGTTCTTGGAACATATAATGACGGAAAGACACAGACACTGCTATCTGTAATCGGTGGAATCCCAATGGGAATCGGAATATTTGCCGTTTGGCCCATCGCCAGGAAAATCGGAAAACGAAATGCGACATTGGCAGGCTTTATTCTATATTCTATTGGCAGTGCCATATGCTGGATGTTTTCTAAAAATATGACGATCATGCTGATAGGTCAGTTTATAAAAAATATCGGAGGTCTGCCATGTGCTTATGTATTTATGGCGTTGTTTGCAGATGCATTGGATCATCTGGAGTGGAAAACGGGATTTCGAAGTGATGGAACAGCGATGTCCATTTACAATATTATCGCAGTGACAATGGTTGGAGTATGTCAGGGAGTATTCAATGGAATGCTCTCACATGCAGGCTATATTGCACCTGAGATTGTAAATGGACAAACCATTGCAACAATACAGTCTGACGCGGTGCAGAGTGTTATTACATTTGGATTTGTAGGCTTGGAGGCTATTACAGGTATCGTAATGGCAATTCTTTTAATCTTTTTGAATGTGGAAAAAGGCTTGGACAAAAAACAGCAGGAAATAAAGGAAAGGCACGCTAAACAGCAGTGATAAGAGGTGACATGAATGTATGCGGTTAGAATGAAAACAGAATATCTGTATGAACCGATAGGAATAGATTATAAGAAGCCAAGATTGTTTTGGAATTGTACTGATGGAAAAAGACAGACGGCATATCAGATTATAGCAGAAACTGATAATGGGGAGCTGCTTTGGGACAGCGGAAAAGTGGAAAGCGCATCTATGAGGACTTTATACGGAGGAAAAGATGTACCTCCTGCAACAAAAGTAATCTGGGGAATCAGCCTTTGGGATGAAAACGACATACAGGGTGAGTGGAAAGAAGCTTCATTTGAGACGGGAATTTTATCCTGGGAGGCAAAGTGGATTACTGGAGACTATAAGGTGGATAAAAACAAAAGATATCCGGTTGATTGTTTCCGGAAGGTATTTCAAACGAAGGACGTTGCAAAAGCAAGGCTGTATATAACGGCGTGTGGACTTTATGAAGCAGTGCTGAACGGTAAAAAAGCAGGAGATATGATTCTGGCACCAGGTATTACGGATTATAAAAAAAGGATACAGTATCAGACCTATGATGTGACAAAGCTTATTCATAGTGGAGAAAATGAGATTTCAGTGCAGCTTGCTGATGGCTGGTATCGCGGAAGCTGTGGAGCGTGGGGGTTGAAAAACCAGTATGGAACACAGACAAAGCTCATGGTACAGCTTGAAATCACAGGAAGTGATGGAATTATCACAAGAATCTGTTCAGATGACAGCTGGGAATGGTCAGATGATGGACCAATCAGGTTTGCTGACAATAAGGATGGAGAGATTGTGGATGCAAGGCTTAATCCATGCTACGACGGAAAGGCAAAGGTAACAGAGAATAAGATTGTACCTACGGCATCTGATAATGTAGGTGTAAAGGAACATGAGAGGTTTTCTCCTAAATTGATTATAACACCATCAGGTCAGAAGGTACTTGACTTCGGACAGAATATAGCCGGCTATGTCAGTTTTTCAGTGTCGGCAAAGGATGGGGACAGGATAAAGCTGCGGTTTGGTGAAATGCTTGATAAGCAGGGCGAATTTACCCAGCAGAACATACAATGTGTTAATAAAAAAATAACAACGCCATTGCAGCAGGTTATTTATACCTGCAAGCAGGGAGAGAATCAGTACAAGACAAGCTTTGCCATATTTGGATTTCAATATGTGCTTGTAGAGACCGATATAGCTGTAAGGGAAGAGGACTTTACTGCAATAGCGGTATATTCGGATATGGAGCGCACAGGCTATTTTGAAAGCTCAAATGCACTGCTGAATCAGTTCTTTGACTGCACGGTGTGGAGTACAAAAAACAATTCCTGCGATATTCCGACAGACTGCCCGACAAGAGAGCGCCATGGATGGACCGGAGATGCCCAGATTTTCTGCTCCACAGCAAGCTATTTATTTGATTATATGAGCTTTGGCAGGAAATATCTGAATGATTTGTATGACTGGCAGAAGCCAAATGGCAAGCTTCCGCAGATTGCGCCGGAGGGCGGAACAAATTCTTATATGAAAGCTATGGATGGCTCTGTCGGCTGGGCTGATGCGGGAGTAATCATTCCATATGAGCTGTGGAAGAAATATGATGATATCGGAATTGTTAAAAAATATCTGTCAGGTATGAGACGATATACTGCGTTTATGCAGAAACGCTGTGGCAGGTGGTATCCGACAGCAAAAAGCACCGGCTTAAGAGGAAAAGAAAAACGCTATCTGTCTAATTTCGGACAGGCATATGGAGAATGGGCGGAGCCGGATGATGTGCATCATATGACATGGAAGGATTGTGCGCAGCCTCATCCTGAGGTTGCTACGGCATATACAGCCTATATTTGTACAATAATGGCTGAAATGGAGCAGGCACTCGGAAATTATGAGCAGGCAGAAGAATATCTTGAATTTGCAGATGGATGTAAGCATAGTTATCAGGCTTTGTGTGAAACAAAGGACTTTTCGCTTGATACAGACCGTCAGGCAAGGCTTGTAAGACCTCTTGCATTTAATCTCCTAAACGAAGAACAGACTCAGTTTGCAAAAAAGAGACTGATACAGGCATTAAATACATACGGATGGCGTATAGGAACGGGATTTTTATCGACACCTCTTATTCTGGACGTGCTTGCGGAAATTGATATTAGCTATGCATACAGGCTATTGGAAAACGAAGAGATGCCGGGCTGGCTTTTTATGGCAAAAAATGGTGCAACCACTGTATGGGAAGCCTGGGAGGGCTGTGAAGCCATAGGTGGAGGAATTGGTTCGCTTGATCATTACTCAAAGGGAGCTGTATGCCGATGGCTTTTTGACACAATGTGTGGAATTCGTGTTGCGGGTGAAAATCATTTCATAATCGCTCCAAAGCCGGGTGGACATATCAGATATGCAAAGGCAGAATATACAAGTGTATACGGTCAGGTGACAAGTGGATGGAGCTGCAAAGATGAGCAGATTGAGTATATGATTTCAATTCCGGCAAACTGTACGGCAGAAGTTATTTTGCTGGATGGAACGCACTGTATACAAAGCGCAGAGAGTAAAATATACAGCACCCGGATTATGAGATAGTCAGTTATTGTCTGTGAGGCTTTTAGATCCTTCAAAATATGTGTGAGCTACAGCAGCTCGATAGAATTATAGGAGATGTGACATATGAATATAGAAGAAATTATCAGCAGGATGACTTTGGAGGATAAGATAGCACTCTGTTCCGGTGAATCATTCTGGGAGACAAAAAAATACGAGAAATATGGAATCCCATCGCTTTTTATGTGTGACGGCCCTCATGGACTCAGGAAGCAGGAACGCGAAAATGGCGCAGATATGCTCGGTGTAAATGAATCAAGACAGTCAACATGTTTTCCGGCCGAGGTAACAACTGCGTCAAGCTGGGATGAGAGTCTTTTAACAGAGATTGGTCATGCAATCGGTGAAGAGGCAAAGGATCAGGGTGTTGGACTGGTATTAGGACCCGGTGCTAATATAAAGAGAAATCCTTTATGTGGAAGAAACTTTGAATATTTCAGTGAAGATTCGTATCTTGCAGGAAAGCTGGCAGCAGGCTTTATTCGTGGAGTTGAGGCAGAGGGGATTGGTACAAGTCTGAAGCATTTTGCTGCAAATTCCCAGGAAAAGAGCAGATTTAATTCAGATAGCATCATGGACGAGCGTACCATGAGAGAAATTTATCTGAGTGCTTTTGAAATTGCCGTAAAAGAAGGAAAGCCATCGACTGTGATGTGTGCATACCCGAAGCTGAATGGTATCCACTGCAGTGATAATAAGGAGCTTTTGGATACAATTTTAAGAAAAGAATGGGGCTTTGACGGCATGGTGGTGACGGATTGGGGAGCCATGAATGACCGTATAGAGGGCTTTCTTGCAGGCTGCGATCTGAATATGCCGGGAGGCAGCGATTATATGGAAAAGGCAGCTGCAAAGGCAGTAAAGGATGACTCTTTACCGGAAGAGAACATCGATGAGTCGGTTAGACGGATATTAAAGCTGGTATTTCGCGCAAATGAAGTATTAAAGAGTGAGTATACCTGCGATTATGCAAAGCATAATGAAATAGCAAGAAAAGCAGCAGAACAGGGTGCGGTATTATTAAAAAATGAAGATGGTATTCTTCCGTTAAATCACACCCAAAGACTTGCTGTGATTGGTTCAATGGCGAAAAGCATACGCTATCAGGGCGCGGGCTCCAGCCATATTAATCCCAAACAGCTGAGTCAGCCGCTTGATTATATTAAGGATGCAGAGTTTGCGATGGGCTGTGATGAGCATGGTGACACGGATGATGCAATGATAGATGCGGCAGTAAAAGTGGCAGAAAAAGCTGATGCAGCCATAGTTTTTGCAGGGCTTCCGGACCGCTTTGAATCAGAGGGCTTTGACAGGGATAATATGAAATTGCCAAAGGGACACATCAGGATGATTGAGGAAGTGGCCCGTGCAAATAAAAATACAGTTGTGGTATTGCTGGCCGGATGCGTGGTCGAGTGCGACTGGGCTGATTCGGTAAAAGCAATTCTATATATGGGACTTCCGGGACAGGCAGGAGGAGAGGCAATTGCAAAGCTGCTTTATGGAGAGGCTAATCCGTGTGGAAAGCTCACAGAGACATGGTGGGACTCCTATGAAGATGTTCCGTCATCAGAAATCTATGGAAAAACCAAGGATGCAGTCTATGAGGAGGGCATTTACATAGGTTACAGATACTGTGAAAAAGCAGGGAAAAAAGTACGTTTTCCGTTTGGATATGGATTGAGCTATACAAATTTTTCATATTCCGATCTGGAGGTAAAAGACAATATCGTAAATGTAAAGGTGACAAATACCGGAAATATGACAGGTGCAGAAATTGTGCAGATGTATATTTCAGCTCCACAGGATGGTATCCACAGACCGCTTCGCGAGCTGAAGGGCTTTAAAAAGGTATGGCTTAAGCCGGGGGAAAGTGCGGATGTATCCTTCGAATTAAATGAGCGTTCATTTGCTATATGGGATGGCGGCTGGAAAATACAGGAAGGTGCTTATACGGTCTGTGTGGGAGAGCTTATGGCGCAAATCGATGTAAATGGTACGAATATTCCGGTCAAAGACTGGCAGAGCAACAGCTTTTATGAGAGCTGTGAGGGTAAACCGAAAAGACGTGAGTGGGAGGCAATGTCAGGAATTGATTATATTCCAGAAAAACTGATCAAAGGGCAGTTTACAATGGATAATTCAGTAGAAGAAATGAAAGATTTTTCTTTGATCATGAGGATTATGTATAAAGCAGTCGAAAAGACAGTTGCGAAAGGCTTTGGTGGCAAAGCAGATTATGAAAATCCTGATTTCAGGATGATGATGGCATCCAGTGCGGGCAGCCCACTTAGAAGCATGCAGATATCAGGTGGAATGAAGGGTGGTATCATGAGTGGGATTTTAGAGATGGCCAACGGACATTTTTTCCGCGGAATAGGAAAAATGATTAAAGGAGAATGATTTAGTAAGAATAATAAGCAGGCGCAGGACGGTTTATGACCGCTTGCGCCTGTATTCGTTTGGAGTCATACCAAACTGTTTTTTGAAGGCAGTCTGGAAGTGGCTCTGGCTTGAAAAACACAAAAAAGTGCTGATTGTACTGATTGGTTTATTTGTGAACTGAAGCAGACGGCGTCCCTCCTCGAGCTTGCACCGGAGAATAAAATCGCTGACGGTAAATCCAAGATTTTCCTTAAAGTAAGCTGAAAAATAGGATTTGCTGAAGCCCGTATATCTGGCGACATCACCTACCGTAATGTGCTGATTGGTATTTTGTTGGATGTACTGAATTGCCTTTTGCAGGCGCTCATCTGTGGAAAAAGGGGTCTGTGCCTGGGCAACCTTCTCTGCAAAGGTGTAGGATGTTTTGCCTAATATTTCGTATAGTATATCGGGATTATCCGTCTGTTCTGTAAGCTGGATAAAATGGTCTGAAAGCTCATAGGCGGTATCATATTCAAGACCACCATCTATAGCGGCACGGGTGCAGAGAGTCGTGTTTATAATGATATTGTTTTTCAATTGCCGGATAGCGTTATTACTGGTAACACCTATGTGAAAATTGTCATTGTTAAACTGCAGAGAGTGAAACCCCTCAACATTTCCGGTTCTGACAAGCTTTAAAATAGCTTCTTCGATCACATATGATTTATTGTACACGTAGTTTTCTTTTTTATCGTAGTTCATCTGGACAATCTCAGGAGACAGAGTTTTGGGTGAGGAATTGCTCAGGAGAAAATCAGATGGATTTTTCACTTCTTCATAAATACAGTAATTTAAGAACATCAGCTTTGAAATCAGTGACACCTTGGAAATATGTGGAATCTTTTTTAAAAAATCATGAAATTCATCTTTATTTTCATTAGAAATCACATAATCACGATACATGTTAAGGAGAGTATCCTTTGAATACGGCACATTTGAAACAGGACCGATTATAAGATACTTGGTAGTGTCAAAATCCAATCGCAGGCATCCAAAATAAACCCCATAATCTGTGACACAATACGATATTCTATCAGGCTTGGAGATAAGAATGTCAATATATTTCTGCGGGGGAACGGTCAGTGAGGTCTGTTGCGGAACACAGGTGTCGAAAGTATGGTCTGCATAGATATACATGGGAATATTATGATCAAAATAATACATTTTTAAAAAGTCTTCCATATTGTATTTCCGATTCATGGTATTGTGCTCCTTCCATTCATTTGTATTTATGGTAATAAAAACAAAGTGATATGTCAATTAAAAACAGTATAAAAATGAAAAAAATAGTTTAAAAATGAAATATTTACAAAAAAATAACAGTTATAATTTCATCAAGATCAAACGAGATTGAGAAATTAAGGAGGTAAAGCATGACAAGAGATGAAATACGTAATCTGATTTCCCGGATGACATTAGAAGAAAAAGCCGGAATGTGTTCAGGAGCTGATTTCTGGCATCTTAAGGGTGTCGAAAGACTGGGAATTCCATCTGTTATGGTTACAGATGGACCTCACGGCCTTAGGAAACAAGCTGAGGGCGGAGATCATCTTGGAATTAACGAGAGCGAGAAAGCAGTCTGTTTTCCGGCAGGCTGTGCCACGGCAGCAAGCTTTGACAGAGAGCTGATCAAAAGACAGGGAGAGACAATCGGACATGAGTGTCAGGCAATGAATGTAAGCACAATTCTTGGACCTGCAATGAACATCAAGCGTTCTCCTTTGTGCGGACGAAACTTTGAGTATTATTCAGAGGACCCATATGTATCATCTGAATTGGCAGCTGCATTGATTGAAGGCGTGCAGAGCAAAAATGTCGGAACAAGTGCGAAGCATTTTCTTGCAAATAATCAGGAGAAGCGTCGTATGACAAATTCCTCAGATGTGGATGAGAGAACTCTCAGGGAAATCTATCTGGCATCCTTTGAGGGAGCCGTAAAAAAGGCAAAGCCATGGACAGTGATGAGCTCATATAACCGTATTAATGGCGAGTTTGTGGGAGACAGCTCTGAGTATCTCACAAAGATACTGCGCGATGAATGGGGCTTTGACGGATATGTGGTTTCCGACTGGGGAGCAGTAAATGACCGTATCAAAGCGTTAAAAGCGGGACTTGACCTTGAGATGCCTCACGGAAGTGACGAAAACGATGAAATGATAGTGAAGGCTGTTGAAAGCGGAGAGCTGGACGAGAAAGTACTTGATCTCACCTGTGAGAGAATCCTTGATATTATTTTCAGATTCACACAAAACCGTGATGAAACGGCGGTATTTGACTATGAAGCAGATCATGAAACAGCAGCAGAGGTGGAGAGCGAGTGCATGGTTCTCTTAAAAAATGAGAACAATATCCTTCCACTTGATGCTTCCAAGAAGATTGCATTTATCGGAAAGTATGCTAAAACCCCTAGATATCAGGGCGGTGGAAGCTCTCATATCAATAGCTGGAAGGTGGAATCAGCAATGGAAGCTGCAAAATCAATTCCACAGCTTGCAAATGTAACATTTGCAGAGGGATATCAGGATGACAAAGATGAGGTTGTAAAAGAGCTTCAGGATGAGGCGGTTAAAACAGCGGCTGAAGCAGATGTTGCAGTACTCTTTATCGGACTTCCTGATAACTTCGAGTCAGAAGGCTATGACAGGAAGCACATGAATCTTCCAAACTGCCAGAATGAACTGGTACAGAAGGTTCTTGAGGTTCAGAAGAATGTTGTGATTGTACTTCATAACGGTTCACCGGTGATTATGCCATGGAAGGATAGCGTTTCAGGAATCCTCGAGGCATATCTTGGAGGAGAGGCTGTTGGAAGAGCAACTGCAGAGATACTTGCCGGAATAAAAAACCCATGTGGACGCCTGGCAGAAACCTTCCCGCTTCGTCTGGAGGATACATCATGTTATCTGACTTACGGAAAGGGTTTTGACAATGCAGCTTATAAAGAGGGCGTATTTGTTGGATATAGATATTATACATCAAGAAAAATGCAGACAGCATTTCCGTTTGGCTACGGATTATCATATACAACGTTTGAATACAGTAATCTTTTGCTCGACAAGAAGGAAATAACTGACAAGGATACTGTAGAGGTGAGTGTTAAGGTAAAGAACACAGGCAGCCGTGCCGGCAAAACAGTGGTTCAGCTTTATGTGGAAGCACCGGAGACAGAGGTTGTCCGTCCAATCAGAGAGCTAAGAGGCTTTGAAAAGGTATTCTTAGAAGCAGGAGAGGAAAAAACAGTTACCTTTACACTTGATGAACGTGCTTTTGCTTACTGGAACACACTGATCCATGACTGGTATGCAGAAGAAGGCACTTATAAAGTGATGATCGGTGAAAATGCTGATCAGATGTGTGTGGGTGAAGAAATCACAGTACATACAACAAAAGAGCTTCCGAAAACATATTCATTAAATACCTGTCTGGGAGAGCTGATGCGTGATCCAAAGGCACAGGCTGTGATGGGACCTTTCATGCAGGGCATGGCGCAGAATGATGCGGCAATGGATATGGCAGAGGCAAATGCTAATGATGAGTCCGGAGTTGTAAATCAGGAAATGATGGCTGCGATGATGGAGGGTATGCCGCTTCGTCAGCTTTTAAGCTTCGTACCGGGGATTAAACGGGAGATGCTGGAGCAGATGGTAGATGCATTAAACGCAATCAGCAGTGCAACGGATAAATAGCAAAGGAATTGGGAGGAAAAAAGATGAGTAAAAAACCATTAGGGAAAGATAAGTTCGGGATGCAGAAAGTAATGCGTCTTAGTGATTATTTTGGTGATTCATTAGGTCAGTTTGCATTGAATGCAATCAGCGGACTGGTTGGACAGCTGACATATTTCTATACAGATAAAGTAGGAATGGCAGCAGGAGCAGTTGCTACAATGTTCTTGATCGCAAAAGTATTTGATGCGTTTACTGATTTGATCATGGGGTATATCGTAGATCATACAAAACCGGGAAAAGAGAAATATCGTCCATGGCTTCTAAAGGCAGGTATTCCGGCCGGTATCTTAATTGCACTGCTCTTTACTGTACCGAAGGGAAGCAGTGGACTTCAGATTGCGTACATGTTGATTACAAATATTTTATTAACAGCTGTTTTTTATACAGCAATATGTATTCCTTATGCATCCCTTCAGATTGTCAGAACAAACAGTCAGGAAGAGCGTGGAACGATGGGAATCTGGAGATCAGCAGCAGGTTATGTTTCAGGTATGATCATTGCAGTTGGTGTTGTTCCAATCACAAATATGCTTGGTGGAACACAGAGCGCATGGGTTAAATTTGGTATAGCATTTGGTATTTTGATCGTGCTGGCTATGTTGATCTGTTACCTGATCAGTAGAGAAGCTCCGGTAGAGCGTGGTAAAGAAAACATTGCGGAAGAGATGCAAGCCGAAATCAAAGAGGCAGAAGCAGAAGAAAAAATTCCTTTTAGAGAAGCTGTTAATAAACTGTTCCACAATAAATACTGGGTGATTATTTTAATTGTAAATCTTTTATCAAATATTATTTATGGACTTGCTAATAGTTCGGGTACATATTACTGCAAATGGATCTATGGTAATGATAATCTTGTAGGTATACTTGGTGCGATTGGTATGATTCCTACATTACTTGGATTTATTCTTGTAGGACCGATGATTAAAAAGCTGGGGGTTGTTAAGACACTGAAAATCACTTTTATGTTAGGTATTATTGCAAATGCACTTAGATTTATAAATCCATATCACTTTTGGTTCAATACAGCTATGGGATGTGTAAATACATTTGCCAATATTCCTATGATGTGTCTGCTGGGTGTATTGTCCTCTATGGCAATTGATTACAATGAATATAAATATGGCGTAAGAATGGTTGCAAGTGCGACAAGTGCAGCAAGTTTTGGTATGAAGATTGCAAATGGAATCGGAGCCTCTTTAGTAGGCTGGTGTCTTGCGATCGCTAGTTATGATGCAAGCATGACAGTTGTAACGGATGCGACAAAGTACGCAATTTTTGCTTTCTCATTTGTTATTCCATTAGTGATGTTTGTTGCAATGTTTATTTTAACTTGTAAGTTTGATCTTGAGGAGAAAATGGGAGATATTAAAAAAGAGATTGCTGAAAGAAAAGCGGCAAAATAGTCAAAAAAGGCAGGCAGAAATCGTTAGATTCTGCCTTGCAATCTATAGAAAGCTACGGTGAGACAAGATGAGTATTATGCATAGTATTTTCTATCATATAATCAAAAGTGGTAAAGTTGAATTTGATCCACTGAATCCACCAGATTATAAAACAAAGAGAAAAGTTGAGGAAGAACAGGCAGGAAAAGCACCGGTACCAAAAGGAGTAAAGTTTCGGCTTGAAAAAATAGATAACGTTCAAGTTGAATATATTTCATGGAAGTCAAATCAAAAAGACAGGGTGATCTACTATATCCATGGAGGTGGATTTGTATGTGGAAGTTCGTTGCAGAGAAGAAGTTTCACAGGCTTTATGGCAAAGAAATTAGGTTATAATGTAGTATCAGTTGACTATTGCTTAGCTCCTGAAAATCCATTTCCGTCCGGAGTAAAAGAGTGCCTTCAGGTATATCGAGAACTATTGAAAAATTATTCGTCTGACAAAATAGTTTTTATGGGAGAGAGTGCAGGAGGAAATTTAGTACTTTCCACAGCATTAATGGCAAGAGATGAAGGACTGCCTCTTCCGGCAGGTATTGTAACAGCTTCTCCAACGGTACAGTATAGTAAAGAACTGGATAGTTATAGAGAAAATTTGAAAACAGACTGTATGATTACAAATTTGTCAGATGAAGTTAAAGCAGTTTATTTTCAAAGTGAAGATGCAAACGTAATAGAAAACCCATATGGAGCTCCAATTTTTGGGGATTTCCATGGATTTCCGCCGATATTAATCAATGTTTCAGGTTCCGAAGTTTTAAGAGATGATGCATATCTGCTCAATAAAAAGTTGCAGAAACAAGGAGTAACTACAAAAGTCCTATGCAGAAAGAATGCTATGCATGCATATTTAGTGCAGACAATGCTGCCGGAAGCAAAACAGGATTTACTAAAAGTCAAAAGGTTCATTGAAGATGTATTTGAAACAGAATAGTTGGAGGAATTATAGATGAAATTATATGATCTTAGAACAGAATACAGAGAAACACCAATCGGACTTACAGATAAGGCACCAAGATTTTCATGGAAAATGGAGTCAGAAGAGCAGAATACAATCCAGACTGCATATGAAATAAAGGTGACTGATGAAAATGGTAAAGTTGTCTGGAACAGCGGAAAAAGAGCATCTGACCAGTCTGTTTTGATTCCTTATGAAGGCGAAACACTGGAAGCTGAAATGCTCTACAAGGTAGAGGTAGCTGTAACCGATAACCATGGAAATACATCAGAAATCACAGGAACCTTCGAGACAGGAATCCTTGACAATACAGAGTTCATTGCAAAGATGCTCACAAGTGATTTTCCGGAAGAAGAGACTGCATGTCCGGTATTCGGAAAAACATTTGCACTCAATAAAAAAGTAAAGAAAGCCCGTCTGTACGCAACTGCGCATGGTGTATATGAAGTGACACTCAATGGACAGACAGTCGGCGATTACCGTATGGCGCCGGGCTGGACAAGCTATCACAACAGACTGCAGTATCAGATATATGATGTGACAGAGCAGCTTACAGCAGAAAATGAAATCGCAATCACAGTTGGAAACGGCTGGTACAAAGGAATCTTAGGCTTTTATTGTCAGCCAAACCAGTATGGTACACAGACAGGGGCATTTGCTGAGCTTCATGTTGAGTATGATGATGGAAGCAGGGATGTAATCGCTACAGATGAAACCTGGTCTGTAAAGACTGGGGAGATCCGTTACAGTGAAATTTACATGGGAGAGACGATCGACACAGATGCACCGGAGATCACAGAGGGACATGCTGTTGTCAAAGAATTTGACAAAGCGGTTCTGACTGCACAGGAAAATGAGCCTGTCCGTATAACAGAGAAGCTTGAAGGTAAAGAGCTAATCGTGACACCAAAGGGTGAGAAGCTCGTTGATTTTGGACAGATTGTCACAGGTGTTGTTGAGGTTCATGTGAAAGGTGAAAAGGGACAAAAGATTGTGCTTCGTCATGCAGAGGTTCTCGATAAGGACGGAAACTTCTATCCGGAGACACTACGTCATGCAAAATCCATTGATACATATATCTGTAATGGAGAAGAGCAGATATTCCGTCCACATTTTACATTCCACGGCTTCCGTTATATCTGTGTGGAGGGAATGGATGAGTTTACAGCAGATCAGTTTGTTGCGTGTGTGACACATTCCGATATGGAAAAGACAGGTGATTTTACTTGCTCAAATCAGAAGGTAAATCAGCTACAGAGCAATATTACATGGAGTCAGAGAGATAATTTCCTTGATATTCCGACAGATTGTCCACAGAGAGATGAGCGTCTTGGATGGACAGGAGATGCACAGGTATTCTCATGGACAGCAGCATTTAACAGAAATACAGCATTGTTCTATACGAAATGGATGCGTGATGTGGCAGCAGAATCTTCTTTGGAAAAAGGTGTACCGCATGTTGTGCCGGATATTCTGGAATCTTACAGCTCCTCCGCATGGAGTGATGTAGCAGTTATTGTTCCATGGGTCGTTTATCAGATTTATGGTGATAAAGGTATCCTGGAAGAAAACTGGAAATGTATGCATGAGTGGGTAGACTACATCAAGAACAACTGTGAAGAGAACGGCCTCTGGCAGAGTGGATTCCAGTATGGAGACTGGCTCGCACTGGACAAAGAAGAGAGTGCAGACAGAACCGGAGCAACAGACAAATATATGATCGCAAATGCTTATTATCTGTATGTAACAGAGCTTGTAAAGAAAACAGCAGAAGTGCTTGGAAAAGACGAAGAAGCGAAAAAGTATGCCAATCTTTATGAAACAACTCTGGATGCATTCCGGAGAGAATATTACACAGAGACAGGACGTATCGTAAGTGAGACACAGACAGGAGCTATCATTTCTCTGTACTTTAATCTTGCAAGAGAAAAGGACAGAAAGCGTATCTTGAATACACTGCTTACAAATATCGCAAACCACAAAAACCATCTGGCTACAGGCTTTGTCGGAACACCATATATCTGCCACACACTCTCTGAAAATGGAGCACATGAGATGGCAGCAACACTCTTCATGAAGGAAGATTATCCGTCATGGCTCTATGCAGTAAATATGGGAGCAACAACCATCTGGGAGCGTTGGAATTCTATAAAACCGGACGGAACCTTCGATGAATCAGGAATGAATTCTTTAAACCATTATGCGTATGGTTCTGTGGGAGACTGGATGTACCGCAAGGTTGCCGGATTATCTCAGCTGGAGCCGGGCTATAAGAAATTCCGGGTAAAACCGATGTTTGTAAAAGGCATTGAAGAATGGGGCACAGAGTTTGAATCTGTTTATGGAAAAATCGTGGCAAATACATCCTGCAAGAATGGAAAAATCCATGTGCATGTAGAAGTTCCGGCTAACACAACAGCTGTGATCATTCTTCCGGAAAAAGAGGAAGTACACGAAGTTGGTTCCGGTGTATATGATTATGAATATGATACAGAGACGAGTCTTGCTGTAGAGAGATTCAGTATGGACAGCACACTTGGTGAGATTGTTGCAGAACCACTTGCAGTCGAGATGTTCAATCAGATGGCACCGGGAATGCTGGAAGGCCCGATGATCCAGTTCGCTTATGGAATGACTCTTGCAGAGCTGATCGGCGCTGCGCCACAGGCACAACCGCTTTATGAGGCAGTTGTAAATGCACTGAACCAGAAGGAAAGAGAAAATCAGTAGTGCCAAACAGAGACGGAGTTTTCTGGCTCTGTTTGCAGGCAAAAAAGCCAGAAAACTCTGTCCATGATGGTAAATTGTGAAAGGAGAATATCATGGACAAAATAACATTATGGAATGAATCGGAATATCATTATGGCGCAGCATGTGGGTTTATCCCGAACATGCGATTATATTTCCATGAAGATGAAAAGGTGCGACCATGTATACTGATTGCACCGGGTGGTGGATATAGTGTAGTTTCTCCATCTGAAGGAGAAATTGTAGCAAAGAAGTTTTATGAGATGGGATATCAGACTGCAGTTGTGACTTACACAACAAATCTTTTGCAGATGATTCCTTTGAAATTGCAGCCGATGCAGGATCTGATGCGTGCCATCCGTTATATCAGAAAGCATGCAGAAGAACTTCATGTAGATAAAGATAAGATCATGTTATGCGGATTCTCCGCAGGAGCACATGCATGTGGAAGCGTTGCGGTACATTGGCAGGAATTTGAAAATACAGAAACCGGGGAATATGCGTCCATATCTGCAAAACCAAATGCAGTCATTCTTTCATATCCGGTGATTACATCCGGTGAATGTGCACATAGAGGTTCCTTCACTGCACTTTTAGGAGCCGATGCTACAGAGGAAGAACTTGAATATATGTCTCTGGAAAAACAAGTGACAGAATATATGCCGCCATGTTTCTTGTGGCAGACGGCGACAGATGAACTGGTTCCGGTTCAGAACTCATTCTTATTTGCACAGGCTTTACAAGAGAAAAAGATTCCGTATGCATTCCATGTATTTTCAAAAGGGAAACATGGATTGTCACTTGCTGATGAAGCATGGGCGAATGAAGAGTTTGGAGAACCATATACATTGGAACAGACTTTTGCACTGGGGCAGGCAGTGAACGATGGAACATTTCCTGTGCCGGAAGAAGTGAAACAGGCTTTGAATGAGATGGCGAAAATGTTCACCGGGCAGACTAAGCGTGAGAAAGAACAATCGAATGAAGAAGTAAAACAGTGGCCGGAGTTGGCGGATGAGTGGATAAGGACTACGCTTTAAAATGGCGAGATGTATTACTGGACGCATATAGTGTGAACAGCAACAGTTAAGTGTCACATGTCACAATTCTCCAGCATCCTTACTTGGCAGAGAATAGGATTCATGTTATCATTAAAAACAACGATAGCATGGATCCTATTTTAGTTGAAAGGGAAATTCAAATGGCTGAATTAAAGAAACTTCCGATTGGAATTGAAAATTTTGAAGAGATTCGACAGGAAGATTTTTATTATGTAGATAAGACAAGATTGATCGAGCAGTTGCTTGCACAATGGGGAGAAGTAAATATTTTTACACGTCCTAGACGCTTTGGAAAATCTTTAAACATGAGCATGTTCAAGAGTTTCTTTGAGATAGGAAAAGAAAAAAATTTATTTGAAGGACTGTATATATCAAAAAATCTTAAATTGTGTGAAGAATATCAGGGAAAATATCCAGTGGTTTCTATTAGTCTGAAAGGTATTAATGGTACAACTTATGAGGAAGCACGAGGATTTCTGGTTAAAACAATCAATGAAGAAGCACGCAGATTGTTATTTCTTTCCGGGAGTCCAAAACTTGATGAGACAGATCAGGAGCTATTAAAGCAATTAAAGAAAAAAGAAATGTCAAATGATTCACTGGTATATAGTATCAGGGAGCTCACAGAATTATTGGAGAAGCATTACGAGAAAAAAGTGATTGTGCTCATTGATGAATATGATGTTCCTTTGGCGAAAGCAAATGAAAATGGTTACTATGATGAGATGGTATTACTCATCCGCAATTTGTTTGAAAATGGCCTAAAGACAAACAGGAGCCTAAAATTTGCAATTTTAACGGGCTGTCTCAGGGTTGCAAAAGAAAGTATTTTTACAGGGCTTAACAATTTCAAAATTTATTCAATTACAGATAAAAGCTTTGATGAGACCTTTGGATTTACAGACAGTGAAGTAAGAAAGCTCCTTGAGTATTATGGACAGGAAGAGTATTATGAGACGGTAAAAGAGTGGTATGATGGTTATCGGTTCGGTGATGTAGAAGTTTATTGTCCGTGGGACGTCATTAATTTCTGTAGTGATCATCGAACAGATCCCAAGCTTGCACCAAAGAATTATTGGGCGAACACAAGCGGAAACAGTGTAATCAGTCATTTTATCGAAAGTGTAAATGAACCACATAAACTGACAAAAATGGAACTGGAACAATTGGTGAATGGAGGGATTGTCCAGAAAGAAATCAATCCAGAGCTTACCTATAAGGAATTGTATTCTTCTATCGATAATCTGTGGAGTACGCTCTTCATGACCGGGTATCTGACACAGAGAGGAGAACCGAATGGCGACAGATATAATCTGGTGATTCCAAACCGGGAGATACGAAATATCGTTACAAATCATATCTTAAAGATGTTTAAAGAAAGTGTTAAAGAGGATGGAAAAACCGTTGGCGAATTTTGTGATGCATTATTAAAACAAAATCCAGAGAAAGTCGAAAGTATTTTCACAGATTATATGAAGAAAACCATCAGTATCAGAGATACTTTCGTGAAGAAACCAACGAAAGAGAACTTCTATCACGGATTGCTTCTTGGAATTCTTGGATTCAAGGAAAACTGGTCTGTAATGTCAAACAGGGAATCAGGAGATGGATTCAGTGATATTTTGATTCGTATCGAAGATGAGGATGTTGGAATTGTCATAGAGGTGAAATATGCGTCTGACGGAAATATGGAAAAAGAATGTAAAAAATGCACTGCAGCAGATTACAGATGTCGGATATACAGAATCTTTGGAACAGGAAGGAATCCATAAGATTATAAAATATGGAATTGCATGTTATAAAAAGAAATGCAAGGTTGAGATGAAAATCGAAGGATAGAAAAAGATGAAACATTTATATTTTCAAGTTGACGTTTTAGTCAGGATAGCATAGTCTAATAGTAGCTAATAAAAGAAATTAGATTTCTACAGATCAAACTTCTGCAGGAAGAAGAAAAAGCTCAGAGTCGTGACCTCTGAGCTTTTTCTATTCCGTTATGTAAGGTGGCTTATACCTTTAGGCTGGTGCCGCTAATCGTCTCTTTCCAACCATTTGCAAATTCAAAAACAAAATTACAATATAATATATAAAATTACAATAAGTAAAAGCCTTCAAATGTTATAGTTATTCCATATAATATATGAAAATAAAACAAGGAGGCAGTGTATAAACTATGAAACCGTTTCTAAATATCAAATCTAACATCCCAGATGGTGAAGCTCATGTAATGCCAGATGGAAAAGTCTATATCTATGGAAGTCTTGACACAAAAGAGGATTCCTGGTGTTCCAATCAGTATAAAGTAATTTCGTCCGCAGATCTGGAACATTGGGTAGAGAGTGAAATCAGCTTTTCCATCAAGGATGTTCCGTGGGCAGACGAGATTCAGGAACCAACGTACTTAGAGGGTGTTAAGTCTTATAACGAACTTCCGGAGGCAATTTTGACGTTCCTTCCAGAAGAGACCAAAGAGATTCCAAGCGATCAGTTCCTACCGATTTTGAGGAATATACTGATAGAACAGCAAAAGAACAAGAGTCTGTTTGCACCGGATTGTATCTATAAAGATGGAAAATACTATCTATATTTTTGTCTTTCTGACGATACGGAGGGAGTTGCAGTATCAGATTCTCCTACGGGGCCATTTAAAAATGCGGTGAAACTTCCTGTAAAAGGAATTGACCCGGCAGTTTTTGTTGATGATGATGGACAGGCGTACTATTATTGGGGGCAGTTTTCTTCTTGTGGAGCAAAACTGAATCCGGATATGATGAGCATTGATGAAAGTACGATTGCAGAAGGGCTTGTGACGGAGAAAGAGCATCATTTTCATGAAGGAAGTTCTATGAGAAAGCGTGGAGATACCTATTATTATGTTTTTGCAGATATCTCCAGCGGAAGCCCCAGCAGTCTTGGATATGCGACATCAAAGTCTCCGCTCGGACCATTTACATACCGGGGTGTGATTGTTGATAACATATCTCTGAATGAGGAAAGTTGGAACAATCATGGCAGTATTGAGAAAGTGAATGGACAGTGGTACGTGTTCTTCCATGTAAGTACAAAGGGGCAGTATCTAAGACGGGCATGCATGACACCAATTGAATTCGATGAGAACGGATTGATCAAGAAGGTGGAACTGTAAGCTGAGTCTGTTTTCTGTATTGGGTAGGAGTAATTCCATATTTCTTTTTAAATACATTCTGAAAATAAGCCTGGGAGGAGAAGCAGAGATAGCTGCTGATTTCGCTCAGGCTTTTTTCTGTGAAGGTAAGCAGACTTTTGGATTCTTCTAACTTGCAGCGCATGATAAAACTACTGATATCGAAACCAAGTTCCTTCTTAAATTTTTTAGTGAGATAAGAGCGGCTTTTTCCAATATGTTCCGTGACATCACCAACCTGGATCGCTTCATTTACATGGCGGGAGATGAACTGGACACAATCAAAAATTTCTTTGGACATTCCACCTGGAATTTTCTCTTTTGCAACACGCTCTGTAAAATCAATCAGCATAGAATAACTGAGCTTTTCAATATAAGCGATATTTTGCGAGTGTTCACAATCCTGAATGTAAATATCAGCCAGTTGATAGGCTTCTTCCAGGTTCATTCCTCCCTGGATAGCTGCCCGGTTGGTAAGTGTTGCTGTTGTGATAAAAATGTTTTTCCTTTGCCTGAGGGCATTGCCCGCGACAATCCCCTCCACAAGATTCTGTGAGCTGTTGAGAAGTTCTTTCAATCGTCTGACATCTCCATCCTGGACATATTTCATCATTTCTTTTTCGTAAAAATGGGTATTATGATATCTTTGATTTTCTTTGAGTTCCATTATTTTCTCAGTGTAAATGCTGGATATCTTATCTGTTTGACCAAATCCTTCCAATTGGAAATGCTCACTGACAGAGATTACTTCATCATTGATGCAGAAGTGCAAATAAGCCAGAACATTCAAAAAAGAATAGAGTGATTGCTGTGGAATGCTTTGTAAAAACTGTGAGACGCGGGAATGAAAAGAAGCATCGATGGCCCATTCCTTCATAAAATTGTGTGTATCTGATTCTGTTACTGGTGTACTGAAGACAGGTCCGACAATAAGACAATAATCGCGTCTGGATGATTCAACATAACCATAATAAGTAAAAGAATCTGAAACAAAGTAGTCTGGATTCCTTTTGAAATTTAAAAAATCCGGGGAAGGATTATTTACAATGATATTGAACCCGACATCTTCCGGATAAGTATAACTTTTATCCAATGCATAATCATAGCAATTGATTGAGAGAAAAGTGGCTTCATAAAATAATTTGCAAAATGCTTTAATATCCTGGATCATAAATAACCTCCGAAAAATGAATTTGATGGGAAAGGAATTCCAATACTGAAAATATTCAATTTATATCTAATTTTACAATATTTGAATTAATATTACAATAATTAAAACATGGAGACGTGTTATCTTATACTCACAATAAATTAATATTCCTGGTAACCAAAGTAATTAGTATGATTTTAGAGAATAAGTGGAGGAAATTTATGTTTATCCAAAATATAACCTGTGAATTTGTAAAAGAACCGATTTCGATTGATTGTCAACATCCAAGATTTTCATGGGAGATTGATGCAGAAAAAAACAATGTCTTTCAGACAGCCTGGCAAATTATTGTTAAGGATGAAAAGAACGTAATTGTATGGGATAGTGGTGTTCAGGAAAACTCGGATACTACAGCTATTTCTTATCAGGGAGAAATGTTAAAATCAACATCCGTATATCATTATCAGATTACTGTGTGGACAAATACAGAAGAAATGATTCAAAGTGGAGAAAATTATTTTGAAACTGCATTTTTGAATAAGTCTGACTGGAAAGCAAAGTGGATGGAGCCGGAGCCATTGCCACAATTACTACAGAATCCTCTGAATGAAGCCAAAAAAGAGTGGCGGAAGATTACAGAAGCAATGATGCACGGAGATATGAGTGCAATGAAAACAGAAGAGGATATCTGGGAGGCTTTGCCGATGGAACCTTATGATCCGGCAGTACAGATGCGCCGTGTTTTTCGGGCAGACAAACCAGTGAAACGAGCCCGTCTGTATGTGACCTCACATGGTATTTATGAAGTGAAGATCAATGGAAAGTCAGTGACGGACAGCCGATTAAATCCAGGATTTACAGCATACGACAGAAGGTTGAAGTATCAGGTCTACAATGTGGACGAATTGGTACAAAACGGAGAAAATGCAATTTCTGTGACTGTTGCGGACGGATGGTATAAAGGAAAGATTGCGCTTGGACACGGATGTGAATATGGAGAAGTTCCGGGAGCATTGCTACAGTTGGAGATGATAGATGAAAATGGTAAAAAACAAGTCATCTGTTCCGATGAAAACTGGAAATATTCCTTCGATGGACCGGTACGAAGTGCGGATTTATTCTTAGGTGAAACCTATGATGCAAGAAGATATGACGGGGAGCCATCCGAGATAGAGTATGATGATAAAAAGTGGCTTCAGGTGAGAACACATACAATGGAAAATCCAATACCGGAAGCGCAGATCAGTCCACTGGCAAAGGTATTTGAAGAAGTTCCTGCACAGAGCGTATTTGTTACACCAAATGGCGAAACAGTGGTTGATTTTGGACAGAACCTTGCAGGAACCATCTGGGTAAAGATTCAGGAAGAAATCGGCACAGAAGTGAAATTCGAACATGGAGAAATGCTTGACGGTCAGGGGAACTTCTTCTATGTTTTTGCCGGAACAAGCAGGGCACAAGAGGATATTTATATTTGCGGAGAGAAGCGGGAAGAAATTTTTGAGCCACATTTTACATATCATGGATTCCGCTATGTGCGCGTGACTGGTGGAGCAGATTGGAAGAAAGAAGATTTCACAGCTCTTGCAATCAGTACAGAAAATGAAGTAACAGGAAATTTCCAATGCTCGGATGAGCAGATCAACCAGCTGCAGAGTAATATTTACTGGAGCCAGCGTTCGAATAACATTACGATTCCGACAGATTGTCCGACAAGAGAAAAAGCAGGATGGACAGGAGATGTAGTGGTCTATGGGGCAACAGCATTGTATAATCAGAATATGACAGCCTTTTACGAAGACTGGCTCCGCAGTATTCGCCTGGATCAGCTGGAAAATGGATATGTGCTGGGAACAGTACCACAGATCAGAAATTATGTACAGCAGGGGGATACAGGTTCTCTTGGCTGGGGGGATGTCATACTGACACTGCCACTTCAGTTGTACCAGCTCTACGGAGACAAAGAAGTTCTTCAGGCAAATTACGAGGCGATGGAGGAATGGATGCAGTCCATGGAGCGTGCTGCACATGAACTGCCAAGTGAAGCAGTTCCTTATGGGGAATCACAGACAGAACAGAATTGTGATGAAAGAAGTCTTGAAAACCAGCGTTATCTGATCAATACAGGATTTCATTTTGGAGACTGGATTATTCCAAGTGTTGTGAATGAAGAGGGATTTACCGATGGACCGGCTTCAGCATTTCTTACAATGAATTATGTTGGAAGCAGTCTGCTGGCAGCAGATGCAGATATGTTTTCGGAAATTTCTGAATTAGTTGGAAATATGGAGAATGCAGAGAAATACTGTGCTTATGCAAACAGAGTCCGTCAGGCGTTCGAAGAAGAATATGTATCAGAGGATGGAAAGCTTGGGCAGGAGATGCAGGGAAATTATATTCTGGCATTGAGACATCATATGGTGTCACCGGAGAAAGAACCACTTCTTGCGGAAAGACTGAATGAACTTGTAGTAAAGAACGGATTCAGATTGGATACCGGTTTTATGGCTACCCCACATATTCTTGATATCTTATGTCAGTATGGCTATGCAGATACTGCATGGAAAGTATTGCTTCAGAAGCAGTGCCCGTCCTGGCTCTATGAAGTAGAACAGGGGGCAACAACAGTCTGGGAAAACTGGGATGCAGTAAGACCGGACGGGAAACTGGCAGGTTGTTCCTTCAATCATTATGCGTTTGGCTGTGTCGGAGATTTCCTATACCGGAAAGTTCTTGGTATTCAGAATACAGGAATTGGGTATGATAAGATCCTGATCGCACCGGAGTATGACTGTCCGTTTAAGTGGGCAGAAGGAACCTATCACAGTGTAAATGGAAACATTGAGTTAAGATGGGAAAAGAATAAAAATCAAGTAAAGATTTCCGGACGGATTCCGGCAAATACATCCGCATGCTTAAAGCTGCCAGATGGAACAGAAAAAGAACTTGGAAATGGATGGTTTGAAGTAAAAGCAGGATTAGATTCAGGCATAAAAGAATAAGATGGAAAGGGAATGCTGCCGTTAGGAACAGAATGTATCTGACAGCATGAAAAATGGTATTGAAAATGAGTGAAAAGAAAATGATTTATCCAGGAGAAATAATGCTGGACACAGAAGGAAAGCGGATTCAGGCACATGGAGCCGGAATGATCTATGAGAACGGAACTTACTATTGGTATGGAGAGAATAAAGAGTTCACAACCGGGAAAGATGAAATCTGGACCTGGGGAATCCGTTTTTATTCTTCCAAAGATCTGGTCAACTGGAAGGATGAAGGTCTGGTAATCCAACCGGATATAGAAGATAAGGGATCCAGTCTTCACCCATCAAAACATGTAGACCGTCCACATATTCTGTATAATAAGAAAACGCAGAAATATGTCTGCTGGGTCAAGCTGAGCGAGGAAGATGGATATTTTCTTATTATGACTTCAGAAAATCTGCTTGGACCATATAAGATGGAGAAAGATCATTTTCATCCGTTTGATACGTCAGTGGGAGACTTTGATTTGTGGCAGGATGAGAATGGAAATGGATACTTGTATTTTGAACACGATCATGCAGGCGTGATTTCAACAGGGCTGACAGAAGATTTTCTGGATGTACAGGGAGAGTATCTGGATATGTTTACAGGACTGAAACCACCATATACAAGAGAAGCATGTACGCACTTTGTGTATAAAGAGAAACATTATCTCCTTACCAGTGGAATGATCGGATATATACCAAATCCAAGTGAGATCGCGGTAAGTGATACTCCGCTTGGTCCCTATGAAGTATTGGGAAATCCACATAGGGATGATTCAAGCAGTGCGTCGTTCAATAGTCAGATCTCTTATGTGTTTCATGACCCTGAACGAGAAGATCTGTATCTTGTGATGGCAGACCGTTGGGTACCGGAATACGTGGTGACGAAAGAAAAATATGAAAGTCTGGAACGTGTGATTACTTCCCAGTATAATTCAGAAATCCATCCAACAGAAGAAGACTATAAAGTTGCAATGGATGCCCCATTTCTTGGAAATGCGAATACCTCTATTGCAGATTATGTATGGTTGCCATTGAAATTGGATGGAGAATATCCGATGATTGAGTGGAAGGACGCATGGAGACCATAAAGAAGAAAGGGGAGAGAGAAAAGAAAATGCAAAAGAATAAGAAGAAAATTAACAAGAAGATTATTTTAATTATAATAGCGGTTTTACTGATTTTACAAATTGGCTGGATTGCATTTTCCGGTATGCAGTGGGGATGGGGACCATTTGCAAAACTGCATGATATAAAAATGTCAAAGCTGCCTGGAAATGATGAAAAATATGCACTGAATCAGACAGAAGAAAATGTTCACGATGAACTTCAGGGAAAGAAAATTATTTTTCTTGGTTCATCAGTTACTTATGGAGCATCTGCAAAGGGAGTATCATTTGCAGATTATATAGGAAAACGCAATCAGGCTGAAGTAGTGAAGGAAGCTGTATCAGGAACTACATTAGTAGATAACGGAGCTAATTCTTATATCAGCAGATTGAAGAAAATAAAAGAAGCGCAGGCAGATTTATTTATCTGTCAGCTTTCGACCAATGATGCGAGCCAGAAGAAAGAATTGGGAATGATTGGGGAGTCAAAAGAGTTAGATTCATTTGATACAGAAACAGTATCCGGTGCGATAGAATATATTATATGCTATGCAAAGGAAACATGGGATTGCCCGGTTATGTTCTATACGAATCCCCGATATGACAGTGCAGAATATGAAGAAATGGTCCAATTGTTATTGCAGATTCAGAAAAAATGGGGGATTGGAGTGATTGATCTGTGGAATGATGCAGAGTTTAATGAGCTGACAGATGAAGAATGCTCCCTTTACATGGCAGATAAGATACATCCGACACAGGCGGGATATCTGGAATGGTGGACTCCATATATGGAGGAGAAGATGGAAGAGTATTTGGCTGATCAGAAGAGTAAATAAAAGTGAGAAGGATAACATATAAGCTTGTGTGTAGAGCGGAAGAGCTTGAAGATTCTCCGCTCTTTTCTTATGCCAGGATATGAAGGCGCTCCAGGGAAGCAATTGCAGCAAGGTGGGAGATGAATTGCAGGAGGAACACCACAATATTTACTTCAGATGAGTGATAAGTTAAGTGTGGAAGAAAATATAAAAAATACTTATTTGAATCCAACCTCTTTTTGTATGAGGAGCCGGTAAGTCTTTTAAAGCAAGAAGTAAGAGAACCAGTAATTTATAATGCAATTATTACGGCAATCGCAACAGGAGCTTCGAGAATGTCAGAGATAGCTACAAAAGTAGGAGAGAGTACCACTACTTGTACAGCATATATTAAGAATCTGATTAATCTTGGAATTATTAAAAGAGAAACTCCATATGGTGAAAAAACTTCAAAAAAGACAATTTATTCCATTGAGGATAATATGTTCTATTTTTGGTATCGCTTTGTTCTGGAAAATATGCCGATAGAATTTATATCGCTTGGACGTTGGTGGGGAAATGATCCCAGAAAGAGAAGTCAGACGGAAATTGATATTATGGGGGAGCAGGATAGTAATTCGGCAATATTTGCAGAGTGTAAATGGAAAAATGATATTGTTTTGATAATGGGCGAATTCATTTATGCGAATATGAAGAAACAGAGAGTTATCAAATAACGGAAATGTTCATAAACAATAGGCAGATGTTGCTTGATAGACTGCTCGCAGATTAGAAAACGTTGAGGTCAAGACTTCCTTATCTGGGAAGAATGACCTCTTTTTATATAATTTTCGCAGTTTTACAGTTCTTAGGTAATGATTCCTATTCCAATCTTTGACTTGTTTTCTATTTTTATAGTTTTTGGGTAGCAGTTCCTACTGCATTTTTTGACTTGCTTCACGTTATACAATACGATTATATCAGAAAAAATACGATTATATCAGAAATGTAAGAAGTATCAAGATAGAATTTACTTACTATAAGATAAATAGGAAAGGAAGAGAGGTATGAAGAATCAAAAATTCTGGACAAATAAATTAATACAAAGCAAGGTTCATATTTCGGATGTAGGAAAAGCTGAAAAATGGTTAGGATATTTACTCGGGCCTACGGGCGCATTGTTGTTAAACGCGGTATTGGGAACTTATTTAAATGTGTATTACACGGATGTCCTGAAACTAACAAAAGTGTGGGGCGGAGCATTTCTTGTAATCTTTCCTATTATTTCTAAGATATTAGATGCGATTACAAATGTTGCTATTGGGTATGCGATAGACCACACGCATACTCCGGAAGGCAAAGCCCGTCCATGGCTGCTCCTATCTGCTCCGCTGCTTACAATTGCCGGCATTTTATTATTTACTGTACCGAATGCATCAGAAGCGGTACAGGTTATATGGGTCATGTTAAGTTATAATCTGTTCTATGCATTTGCTTATACGATTTTTAATATGAGCCATAATCTGATGGTACCGCTTTCTATTCGAGACAGTAAACAAAGAGGAAGCCTAAGCGTAATGAATCAGATTGCGCAGGTTATGATGTCGGGAATTCTTGTGGCACTGGTATTTCCGATGGTCATCATGCCTATGATAGGAGCGGATAAGGGAAAATGGATCACACTTATGAGTGTTCTGTCGATTATCGTTCTTCCATTGACATTATTGGAGTATTTTTTTACAAAAGAGAGAGTTACGCTTGAAAATCGACAGAGTAACAAAAAAATGCTGTTCCGTTTAAAAAGCAGATCCGGGCCATTTTTACGGATAAATACATGCTTCTCATCTATTTCTATTTTCTGATTTATACAATGGGAAGCAGTATTAGAAATATTAGTCTGGTATATTTTTGCAATTATGTGTTAGGAAGTTACAATGATGGATTTACGCAGACAATGATTTCTGTTATAGGAGGACTTCCAATGGGAATCGGTATTTTTGCAGTGTGGCCTCTTGCAAGAAGATTCGGAAAAAGAAATGTGACCTTAGCCGGATTTATTTTATATGCAGCAGGTGGCATGATCTGTTGGATGCATCCGACGAACATGACAATTATGCTGATTGGACAGTTTATTAAAAATATCGGCGGACTTCCTTGCGCTTATGTATTTATGGCGCTGTTTGCAGATGTTCTGGATCATATGGAATGGAAGACGGGATTTCGAAGCGATGGACTGGCGATGTCTGTCTACAATATTATTGCAGTAGCAATGGCAGGTGTCTGTACAGGATTATTTAATGGACTGTTGGCAAGAAATGGTTATGTGGCACCTAGGCTTGTAAATGGCGTGACGGTAGCAGCAATCCAAAATGAAGCTGTTAAAAATGTTATTACATTTGGATATGTAGGTTTTGAAGTGATCACAGCAGTAATACTGGTGGTTTTATTGATCTTTTTGAATGTTGAGAAAGAAATTGATAAAAAACAGAAAGAAATTAAAGAACAACAGTAGGACATTCAGGAGCTAGTTAGGGACGGAGTTTAATGGCTTTTTTGCGAGCAAAAAAAGCCATTAAACTCCGTCCCTAACCGGCTCCTAAAGCTCTTCTAAAGATATCATGTTATACACACTCTTATGAAAAGCGGCAGCAACTTCGAGCTCCCCATAACTGCTTTCTTCAAAATCATAACTATCTTGAAAAGCAGTGGTGAGAAGGGCTCTGAATTCTGCACCTTCTTTACTGTCCAGATAATCTTTAAGCATCATGCAGCACGCATGAATATTCGAATAGTATTTTTGGTAGTCCGGATGAAACTCAAGCAGCAAAGGACTGGTTGAGAATGCAAACAGAGTGGTAGGGCGGATCAGCGGACGATACAGTAACCGCCATTTTCTGATTTGTATTTCATCAGTTGCAAAGAGTGTGAGAGACTTCTTTAATTCTTCCACAAAATCAGGATAATCCTTTGGCGTGAGTGCAATGATCTTCTGATTACGCAGATATTGATTAACATTGGCTTCATCTAACTGCTCCGGGGAAAGAGCCTGTAGGTATTGTGCCATAACTTTTAAATCGGTATCGATATGTTCCAATGTAGTCTGCATGATCTTCTGCCAGAGAAACTGACGATATTCTGTCATTGGTGCATCAATGAAAGACTGCCAGAGATAACGGGCGATCAATCTTGCATCACGTGAAGTATATTGTGCATGATATTTGCTGAAGTCCGGTTTGAATTCAATTCCTTCCAGATGATCAGAAAGCTGCTCAAAGGAATGACAGACCGGAAGTGAGGTTGAAAATTCATCCAGACTTTTGATTGTTTCTTCGGTAGTAAGCAACTGTGTCTGAAGCTGATGAAGCTGTTTATGGAGATAGTAAGGAGCTGTTCTCGGATTCGATAAGATTGAACGAATATCGGCAAGCGGAAGCCCGGCATCTCTTAGTTTCCGAATCATGATAAGGCGGGAAACATCATCTTCTGAAAAATCGTGATAACCATTTTCCTGGTTTGAAGCTGGTGTGATTAATTGTTCTTTTATATAAAAGTAGATTGTTCTTTTCTGAAGGTTTGTTCTTTTGACAACTTCCTGGATTCTCATATATTTCTCCTAAAATCTTACTGTTCACATGATGTGCGACCAGCAACCCTAAAATACGAATGGTTTATCTCAGTCGAGAAGACTCCCACCTCTTTCAGGTGGTAAGTAACTGCTCGACTTGAAAATCTGTAATTTAAAGCGTACACCAGGTGTACACTTTTATTTTGATTATAAATGTTTTTTGCGTAAAAATCTATGAAAAATTAGAAAAAGTGACAAAGAAAAGGGAAAAATGAGAGAAAAGAGGTGGTTATTTTGTGAATGATTTAACGTTGACTTTCCACTAACTGTAGATTGTATAGTTGAAGTAAGAGGTGAACAAGTTATAAGTCTGTCTAAGGATGTAGACAGTAACAGAAAAAGTTCGCAGAAAAGGAGAAAAACAATATGTTTGAAAAATTATTCAGCCCAATCACAATCCGTGGAATGGAACTGAAAAACAGAGTCATGCTCCCGGCTATGGGAACAAAATTTTCCGGAAAGGCAAGTTATGTAACAGATCAGCTGATTGATTATCATGTAGCCCGTGTCAAAGGCGGATGCGGCTTAAATATGGTAGAGGTATGTTCTGTTCATACACCAAGTGCACCGAGAGGATTTCTTTCTATCAGTGAGGACGAGTATGTTCCGGGACTTAAGAAATTGACAGATGCAATCCATGCAGAGGGTGGTAAAGCAGGTGTTCAGTTATGGCAGGGAAGTATGGCAGTTGGAATGGATCAGACAGCACAGATCCTGATGGCAAGTGATATGCCGATGGGACCTGATATCACACTTCCGGGAATCACAGTAGATCAGATTAAAGAAGTTGTAGCATGCTATGGAAAAGCAGCAAAACGTGCAGCAGAAGCAGGATTTGACTGTATTGAATTCCACTGTGCACATAATTATCTTCCTCATTCCTTCCTTTCCGGTGGAATTAACCACAGAACAGATGAGTATGGTGGAAGCTTTGAAAACAGAAGCAGATTTCCACTGGAGTGTATTCGTGCAATCCGTGAGAATATGCCGGAGGATATGCCTCTGTTTATGAGAATTGATGCGCATGATGATTATCTGGAAAACGGACTTACAATCGAAGAGGTAATTGATTTTTGTAAGCTTGCAAAAACTGCCGGTGTTGATATATTGGATGTATCCAGAGGAAATATTATCTCTGCAGGATTGAAGTATGAAGTACCTCCTGTTGATATTCCAAAAGCATTCAATATTGATAATGCCGCTAAGATTCGTAAAGAAACCGGTATGCTCACTATTGGTGTAGGTAGAATTAATACACCTGCTCTTGCTGAAAAGATCTTAGATGACGACAAAGTAGATATGGTTGTTATTGGACGTGGTCAGATTGTTGATCCTGAATTCTGTAATAAGGCTAAAGCAGGTAATGTAGAAGATATCGATTTATGTGTTGGATGTAATCAGGGATGTTATGATGGATTTGAAAGCCAGGATTCTCCATGTATCACATGTCTTCGTAACCCGGCTGTAGGAAGAGAAAAAGAATGTGAACTTGTTCCAGCCAAAAAGCCTGAAACGGTATTAATTGCCGGTGGTGGTATTGGTGGTCTTGAAGCTGCTATTATCTTAAAGAAGAGAGGTCATAACCCTATTCTTTGTGAAGCAACTGATACATTGGGTGGTCAGTTCCTAACTGCAGGTCAGGCACCTAGAAAAGAAGAAATGAAGGCTGCCGCTATGTCTATGGCAAACAAGGCTAAGCGTTTAGGGGTAGATATTCGTTTAAATACAAAAGTTACTCCGGAAATGATTGAAGAAATCAAACCTCATACATTTATTAATGCAATTGGGGCTGCTCCTATCGTTCCGCCAATTCCGGGAAATGACAAAGCATTTGTTGTAGATTCTCATGCAGTTCTTGATGGTCATGCACATGCTGAGGGTAACGTTGTTGTTATTGGTGGTGGATTAGTCGGTATGGAGGTTGCCGAATATCTATCAGAAAAAGGTGCTAAGGTTACAGTTCTTGAAATGATGAAGGAAGTTTGTGCTGATATGGGAAGCACAAGAAAGATCTGTGTAACAGAAAAGATGTATATCGATGGTATTACTCCGGTAACTGAAGTGAAGGTAACAGAAATTCAGGATGGCAAGGTCATTGGTGAAAAAGCCGGAGAAAAAGTTGAATTCCCTTGTGATTACGCAGTAATGGCTGTTGGAGCAAGAAAACGTGACGGAAGTGCATTAGAAAAGATGTGTAACGATCTTGAGATCGGCTACTACGAGATTGGTGATGCCGGAATGGCAAGACGTGCACTTAACGCAGTAAGAGAAGCATTTGACGCAGCACTTAACTTTGATAAAGAGGAAGAGCATAAGTATGTGAGCAAGCCGAAAAAAGTCGTATTTATCACAGGTGCAACAGGAACAATGGGACAGGAGACAATGAAACAGCTCTTATCCAGAAACAACCGTTTCAAGACAAGAATCCTTGCAAGACCGTCAGAGAAAAACCGTCAGCTTCTGAAGAAATATATGTGTCCGTCACTGGAAGTTGTCTGGGGAGATATGGCAGATTACGACACAATCAAGAAATGTGTAGACGGAGCAGATTATGTACTCCATATCGGTGCAATGGTATCTCCAGCAGCTGATAAATATCCGGAGAAGACATTGTATACAAATATCGGTTCTACATTGAATATCATCAAGGCAATCAAAGAACAGCAGGATCCGGACAAAGTACATTTCGCATATGTCGGAACAGTTGCAATGACAGGAAGCAGACTTGATCCGGTACAGTTTGGTCGGATCGGAGACCCAATGAACCCGTCTATCCATGATTACTATGCAGTATCAAAAGTATTTTCAGAGGCAGCAGTCTTTGAAAGTGGACTGAAATACTGGGTATCCATCCGTCAGACAGGACAGCATCCAAGCGCAGAAGGTGCAGGAGAAGAGCCAATCGTATTCCATCAGCCGGCAAACAACGTACTGGAGTGGAGTACAGCACTTGATTCAGGTATCTGTATGGCAAACCTTTGCGAAGACTGGGTGGATGAGAGCTTCTGGCGTAAAGCATATAATTTAAGTTCCGGTAAGGACTACCGACTGGCAACCTGGGAGATGGCAGGACTTTCACTGGAACCAATGGGAATCAAATATGAAGATGTTTATGATCCGCAGGATGTGGCAAGATTCAACTTCCACGGACAGTATTACCTGGATGCTGACAAACTGGAAGAGCAGCTTCATTTCCGTCAGATGCCGGCTAAGATTTACTGGGGCGCTGTAAAGAATGAGATGGAAAGAATGATGGCAAACCCAATGATCGCAGCTATGATGCCGACAGCTGAAGCAATGCATGCACACAATAAAGAAATTGCAGCGAAGAAGACAGGAACAGTCTGGATGGAAGAGAATATGGAGATGGATTGGATCAAGGCATTCTTCGGTTCTCTGGAAGAAAAACAGAATGCGAAACCGTTTGAACTTTACCATCCGGCAGAAGAACCGGAAAGACCGCTGGATCATGGCTATGACGAAGAAAAGGGAATTGAGAACCTAGATGTAACTGATCTTGAGAAGGCAGCAAAGTTCCGTGGAGGTTCTTATGAAGAAGACCATGCAGGAGATATTTATACACCGGTTGAGTGGAAGTGTGCGTCTGGACATAAGTTCAAAATGTCTGTCAATGCAGTTCTTCACGGTGGTCACTGGTGTCCGGAATGTATGAAGAATTCCTGGGCATATCCGAAGATGGCGAAAGAAAATCCATTCTATGCACAGGTATGGAATCCACAGCACAGCCCGGAGGAAGATTATGAAATTCCGATGCAGTTCAGCGCATATGATATCAAGAAAGAAATGGAAGAAAAACTGGGTCTTTAATAACAGATACATTTGCATGATTTTATCTAGAATGAAAGAGGAGGACTTTAATAATGGAATTATTAAAGAATAAAGTAGCAGTAGTTACAGGCGGAACCCGTGGAATCGGATACGCGACAGTGAAAAAGTTTCTTGAAAACGGAGCAAAGGTTGTATTATTCGGTTCCAGACAGGAGACAGTTGATAAAGCACTCTCTTCTTTAAAAGAAGAGAACCCATCATGGGAAGTAAGCGGAGCATGTCCGGACCTGTGTAATGCAGATGCAGTTTCAGAAGAGATTAACAGGATTAAGGAAGAGCTTGGAAGAATTGATATTCTTGTAAATAATGCAGGAATTTCTGACAGCACTCCAATCGACAGTTACACATCTGAAAGATTTGACCAGGTGATGCAGTTAAATGTAAATGCGGTTATGAATGGTGTTATGCCGACAGTTGCGGTTATGAAAGAACAGGGAGGCGGAGTTATTTTAAATACAAGTTCAATGGTAAGTATCTGTGGACAGCCGGGAGGTGTTGCATATCCTGCAAGTAAATACGCAGTGAATGGTTTGACATGGTCATTGGCAAGAGAACTTGGACCATTTAACATTCGTGTAAATGCAGTAGCACCTGGAATTACAAAGACAGATATGGTCGCTGCACTTCCGGATGAGGTGATTCAGCCAATGATAAATGCAATCCCACTTCGTCGTATCGGAGAATCTGAGGATATTGCAAATGCATTCCTTTATTTGGCAAGTGATATGGCTTCTTATGTAACAGGAGAAATTCTTTCTGTTGATGGAGCAATGAGAGCCTGATATCGTGTTTTGCGGGAGTATAGACAGATATATGTAATTTTTGACTGTATATTTTTATTTGTGAAGAGGATGTTACATGAAGCAGAAGCTGTTAGATGAACTGATGAAGATATCCGAAGAGGAACAGAAATACCTTGATGGTCAGGGAGACATTGAAAAACAATTGTATGCAAAGGAACATATAGGGGAAATAGACAGGGAGCTGCTGCTTAAAAGAGGACAGCTTATTACGGTACGCCCGCATAGCCGTTTTGTTGATTTTCCTGAGCACAGACACAATTATGTAGAGATTATGTATGTGGCACAGGGCAGTATTACGCACTGCATAGAGGGAAAGGAATTAGTGCTTCACAAGGGTGATGTTCTGATGCTGAACCAGCAGGTAGTGCATTCGATAAAAAGAGCCGGTTATCAGGACATAGGTATAAATTTTATCGCACTGCCTGAATTCTTTGAGGTACCCTTATCTATGCTGGGCGAGGAGAATGTCCTTGCCCGGTTTGTGACAAGCGTATTCAGTCAAAAGGATCCGGTTTCGCATTACCTTCTGTTTCGGCTGCAGGAAAATGAGCAGGTTGAAAACCTTATGGAAAACATGGTGGAATCCATGCTGCACGGATATGCTAACGAAGATATAATAAACCAGTATTCCATGGGAATTGTATTTTTGTATCTGCTGAATCATCTGGAAAACCTAAGCCATAACTCTTCTATGGACTATAAGGAAACGATAGTCCAGGCGGTGCTCGGATATATTAACAGCGATTGTAAAAATGCCAGCCTGATGAGAATTGCAGAGGATACGCATCAGTCTATGACAGCCTTAAGCAAGCTGATAAAGCAAAAAACAGGATACACCTTTAAGGAGCTTCTGCAAGGGAAAAGATTTCAGATGGCGGTTCATCTGCTGTGCGATACAAAGCTTTCGATAGAAGAAATAGCACTCGATGTCGGGTATGAGAATCAAAGCTATTTTTTCAGGCAATTTAAGAAGCGTTACGGAATGACGCCGCACAAATACAGAAAAGAATACATAAAAGATAAAAAACGATAAATGGAAAATAAGGACAGTTTTTTGAGCTAATCAGGTTCTAAAAAGCTGTCCTTATTTTTGCTATATTGAGTATAGAACAAAGGTAACTATTCGAAACCATCGAGAACGAAAAAGAAAGGAACTCACATATGGATACAAGATATTATCTTGCTGTTGACATTGGCGCTTCAAGCGGCAGACATATGCTTTCACACATGGAAAACGGAAAGCTGGTGCTTGAGGAAATCTACCGCTTTCCAAACGGTATGACAGAAAAAGCAGGTCATAAGGTGTGGGCTGTGGACAGGCTTTTTGAGGAAATACTTACAGGTATGAAAAAGTGTCTGGAGATGGGAAAAATTCCTCACAGCATGGGAATTGACACATGGGCTGTGGATTTTGTACTGTTAGATGAAAACGACAAAATGCTTGGGGATGCGGTTGCCTACAGGGATGACAGAACAAAGGACATCGACAAAGCAGTGTATCAGTTTGTATCGGAGACAGAGCTGTATACAAGAACCGGTATTCAGAAGCAGAGCTTTAATACGATTTATCAGCTGATGGCTGTGAAAAAACAAAATCAAGACATATTTGCAAAGGCAAGGACAATGCTTATGATACCTGATTATTTCCATTTCCTTTTAACAGGAAAAAAGACTCAGGAATATACAAATGCAACCACTACTCAGCTGGTAAATGCAAAGACAAAGGACTGGGATTATCAGCTCATAGATAGGCTAGGATATCCACAGGAACTGTTTTTAGAAATAAAAAATCCGGGATATGAGTTGGGAGAATTAACAAATGCCATTCAGGAAAAGGTGGGATTCAACTGTAAGGTCATTCTTCCACCGACTCATGACACTGCGTCCGCTGTTATGGCTATTCCAACGCAGGAGGAGGATGCTTTGTATATCAGCTCAGGAACATGGTCGCTTATGGGAACAGAGCTTAAAGAAGCAGACTGTACAGCCGGCAGCATGAGGTGCAATCTGACAAACGAAGGCGGTTATGATTACAGATTCCGATACCTGAAAAACATTATGGGGCTGTGGATGATACAGTCGGTAAAGAAAGAAATAGCACAGGATATGAGCTTTGCCGAAATATGTGAGATGGCAGCAAAAGAGGATATAAAGTCAGTGGTTGATGCAAACGATGACAGATTCTTGGCACCGGAAAACATGACAGAGGAAGTAAAAAAAGCCTGCAGCGAAAGTGGGCAGCAGATTCCGCAGTCGGTCGCAGAGGTGGCAGCTGTTATCTATAACAGTCTGGCAAAGTGCTACGCAGGGACAGCTCACGAGATAGAGGAGCTGACAGGAAAGAAGTACTCTCATATATATGTAGTCGGGGGAGGCTCAAATGCAGCTTATCTGAATGAGCTTACTGCAAAGGAAACAGGTATGACCGTTTACGCAGGACCGGGCGAAGCCACTGCGATAGGAAATATAGCTTCTCAGTTGATTGCGACAGGAGAACTAAAAAATTTAAAATGTGCAAGACAATGTATTTTTGATTCTTTCGAAGTAAAACAATATAGACCATAAAAGAAGGGAGAAAACAAATGTTAGTAGAGACAAAAGCAAAGGTTGGTGTATTTTCGATAGCGCTCGGCGCATATCTGCCACAGTTTCCAACACTCGTTCCGGAGTTTGAGGCGCAGTATGAGGCATTTAAAAAGACGATTCCGGATACCGTTGAGCTGGTGGATGGTGGAATTGTTACCACAAAAGAGCTTTCAATGAAAGCGGGCGACAAATTCAGAGCAGCGGATGTGGATCTGGTGATTTTACAGCTTCTCACATATGCGACAAGCTACAATATGCTTCCGGCAATCAGGGATTTAAATGTGCCGGTTGTTCTGGTGAATGTTCAAAAGCTCAAGGCACCGGATTATGCGAATACGGACACACCGAAATGGCTTGGTGAGCTGTATGCATGCGGAGCAGTCGGAGAGATGGTTGCAGACCTTGAAAGAGCAGGAAAAAGACATGCGGTAATCACAGGCGTAGTTGAAGGTGGAGACGACTATGTGGCAGAAGAGATAGCGCAGTGGTGTAAGGCAGCACAGGTCAGAAGAAGGTTCCGCTATACCAATATCGCGCAGATTGGAAGACCTTATCCGGGAATGATGGATCTGTATATTGATGAGACAAATCTGTATAACCGCATGGGTCTTTACACAAAGCAGTTTGACTGGGAAAAAATGTGGGCAATAGCTGACCATATCACAGATGAGAACGCAATCAGGGCAAAGGCGGAGGATATACTTGCGACATTTGATATAGCTCCTGACAAAGACGGAAAAGCTGCTACAGTTGAAACTGTATGGGACATGGCAAGATATGTTGTGGCATTTGAAGAGTGGGTAAAGGAAGAAGAACTTGGAATGATAGCCTCTCATTATGACGGTTTTGCCCAGGGAATAGCAGGAAAGCTTGACAGTATGCTGATACCAGCATTTTCGATGCTTATAAAGCAGGGAACAGCCTGTGCAGTTGAGGGCGATATGAAGGTTGCCATGGCTATGAGCATCTTAAAAACAATTGCCGGCACCGGCCAGCTTTCGGAGATGTACTCTATCGACTTTAATGAGGATATCTGTATCATCGGACATTCAGGTTCGGGAGATGCTGATATTTCACAGGCGAAAAAGCCGACCATGAAGATTGTAGATGTATTTCACGGAAAAACAGGCGGCGGATATCTGACACAGTTCTATCCACCAGTCGGAGATGTGACTTATCTTGGAATCACCCAGGATATGAACGGAAAATTCAAGTTTGTTGTGGCAGAGGGCGTGAACGAGGATGGCCCGATATTCACATTCGGAGATACAAATATGAGAACGCGCTTTTCAATCGGAGCAAGAGAATTCTGTAACCGATGGAGCGAGGCAGGTCCTACACATCATATGGCAGCAGCAGTTGGCCGACATATTGATACAATACTCAAGGTGGCAAAGATACTGGATGTGCCGGTTGATATCGTGTGCAGATAAAAAGCATAGTCATATCCGCAAAATGTATAGTGCAGCATGGCTTTAGCTTTGCAGGTAATCAGGTACAAATAACAGTTTAAGTAAATAGTAATAATAGCAGAAAAGTGAGGACAATATCATGAAATTTTTAGATGCAGAATTTGTAAAAGGATTTATACGTATGGCAAATGACGGCTGGGAGCAGGGCTGGCATGAAAGAAACGGCGGCAACCTCTCATATCGTGTAAAGGCAGATGAGGTAGAGTCAGTAAAAGAAAATTTTAATCCAAAGGAGTGGCAGCCAATCGGAACAACAGTGCCAAATCTTGCCGGAGAGTATTTCCTTGTTACAGGAAGCGGAAAATACTTCAGAAACGTGATAATCAAGCCTGAGGATTCCATCTGTATGATAGAGCTTGATGAAAAGGGCGAAAACTACCGTATCGTATGGGGACTTGTGAATGGTGGAAGACCGACAAGCGAGCTTCCTAGCCACCTTATGAATCTCGAGGTAAAGAAGCTTCAGAATCCAAATTACAGAGTAGTATATCATGCACATACAACAAATATTATTGCGCTCACATTTGTCCTTCCTCTTGAGGATAAGGTCTTTACAAGAGAGCTTTGGGAGATGGCAACAGAGTGTCCTGTAGTATTTCCTGATGGAATCGGCGTAGTCCCATGGATGGTTCCGGGCGGAAGAGAGATTGCTGTCGCAACAAGTGAGCTTATGAAGAAATATGACCTTGCCATCTGGGCACATCATGGAATGTTTGCAGCAGGAGAGGACTTTGATCTGACATTCGGACTCATGCATACAGCAGAGAAGTCAGCAGAGATTCTTGTAAAGATGCTTTCAATGAGACCGGACAAGCTGCAGACCATTACACCGGATAACTTCAGACATCTGGCTAAAGATTTCAATGTTACATTGCCGGAGGAGTTTTTGTACGAGAAATAATCAGAAAAATAAATAATAGTCACTGTGTGGAGGCGGATTCTTAAGCAGGAGGGAAGCAAGATGAAAAAAAAGCTATACAATTTACCAATCGTGATTAAATTGATAATCCCGGTAGCTATACTGGGGCTGTATGCCTTGATTATTGCATGTACGGGAATATATTCCATGAGAGAAGCGCAGGTTGAAAGCGCTGAAATCTCCAGTGAGGGAATACAGGCAACGGATTGTATTGATACAATCAATCTGGCGTATGCAAATATGCAGACGCTCACATATGTTGCCTGCTCCCAGCCGAGTCAGGAGCTGTATGATTACATAAGCCCACAGATAGACGAGCTTATAAATAATGTGAAGTCCTGCGAGGACAAGCTGCTTGCCATGAGTGACTATTTTTCGCAGGATGATATGCAGACCATGCAGAAAACATTTGAATTGTTTGAGCATGCAGAAAGCAAATCGGATGAATTGATGAAGGCTGCAATAAACAGTGGTTCACAGGAGGCAATGATAGAAGCAAATACCGCAATGTCGGAGTGGGCTAAAACCATCGGAGATAATCTTGGAACACTTAAGTCACATAACAGTAAAATGATTGACACAAATGTAAAAAATCAGGAAAGACTGTTCCGTCGGAATATTATGTTTTCAATCATAATGCTTGTTGGTACATTGCTTGCATTTGGTGGAGCTGCTATTGTTATAATGGATGTAGTTGTTCTGCCGGTAAGGAAACAAAGCAGGGAGCTGGAAGCAATCATACAGGACATAGAAGCCGGACATGGCGATCTGACAAAGCGTGTATCTGTAAAAGCAAAGGATGAGCTTGGAATGCTTTCAGGTGGAATAAATCATTTTATAGAAACCTTACAGGAAATTATGTCCAAAATAGTCAGAAATTCAAGTGTATTGGATGGTGTTGTCAGTGATGTAGTGGGAAATGTAGCTGTATCTAATGATAATGCAAATGATATTTCTGCCATAATGGAGGAACTTGCCGCTACAATGGAGGAAGTATCTGCCACTACAAATGATGTGAGTGAGCATACTTCATTAGCAGAAGAAAAGGTTCAACAGATGTCTGACCAGACTAAGACGATATCAAAGTATACTCAGGAAATGAAAAATCGTGCAGTTAACCTGAAAGAAACCGCATCAGAGAACAAGAACAACACAAATAAAATCCTGAATGAAATAACAGAAGAGATGAATCAGGCTGTAAAGAATTCAGAAAGCGTGCAGCAGGTGGCACAGTTGACGGAGGATATTTTAAGTATTTCAAACCAGACAAATCTTTTGGCACTTAACGCATCTATTGAGGCAGCAAGAGCAGGCGAGGCAGGAAAAGGCTTTGCTGTCGTTGCCGATGAAATCAGACAGTTAGCTGAATCATCCAGAAATACAGCAAATGATATCCAGGTTATAAATGAGCAGGTAATAAGTGCAGTGTATGAGCTGGTAGGTGCTTCGAAGAAAATTGTTTCTTATATTAATGAGACAGTGCTTTTGGATTACGAGGCATTTGTTCAGGGCGGCCAGCAATACAATGAGGATGCCGCACATATAGATCAGACCATGGAAGTGTATACCGGCGAGGCTCAGGATATACTTGACACCGTTAAGGAGATTACTGAATCTGTGGAAAATATCAGCAAAGCAGTGGAGGAATCAGCAAACGGAGTTTCAAGTGCAGCCATAAATATGGACGCTCTCGTGAAATCCATCTCAACAGTGAGTGACAAAATGGGCGAAAACAGCAGCGTTGCCCAAAGCTTAAAGGAGGAGGCGGATTCTTTCGTTAATGTATAAAAAATAAATAGCAGTGCTTTATCCATAATGGATACATAAAGCCCTAATAATAATCCCGAATGGTTTTTAACATAAACATAAGCCATTCGGGATTAATTTGTTCTTTTTTTAACTATTTATGTGTGATAAGATGTAAAAAGAAATTTGAAAACAGTGGTTACAAAATATTTGGGGCAAAGCGTGCAATGAAGCAGCCCAAAAATCAGAATTGAAAGAAAAGGTAAAACAAATATGAGTCAGATAATTTTAGCGTCGGCATCACCGCGCCGAAAGGAATTGTTAGAGCAGATCGGGGCAGAGTTTGTTGTCTGTCCTGCAAAGGGAGAGGAGATAATCACAGAGGAAAAGCCGTCTGCGGTTGTCATGGAGCTATCCCGTCAAAAAGCAGAGGAGGTAGCGTCCGGAGTGCTTACCTACAATGAACAGCACGCTGAGCTGGTGACACCGCAGGATATACTTGTGATCGGAGCAGATACGGTAGTGGCTTATGAGAATCAGATTCTTGGAAAGCCAAAGGATGAAGAAGATGCAAGGCATATGCTTTCGATGCTTTCGGGAAAAACGCACAGTGTCTATACAGGGGTAACGTTTGTGTTTATTGACAAGGATGGAAGAACCGGAGAACATAGCTTTTATGAGAAGACGGATGTCAGCATGTATACGTTGACTGAAGATGAAATTGACCGCTATATTTCAAGCGGAGATCCTATGGATAAAGCGGGAAGCTACGGGATACAGGGGCGCTTTGCCATCCACATTAAGGGAATACAAGGTGATTACAATAATGTAGTAGGGCTTCCGGTAGCGCGCCTGTATCAGGAGCTTAAGAAGCTTGGAGTTGATGTTTAGCGAAGTCTTTTTTTAATAGCCGGTCCGATAAGCATGGCAATCACCATTTTTATCAGGTCACCCGGAATAAATGGGAACACGCATATTGACAGTGCACCGCTGACTGTACTCTTTGCCTCAAAGCAGAACCATGCTGTACCGAGCGCATAGCATATGATAGTTCCGACAATCATACCGATGAGCTGGAGCCAAGGCTGGTGGAAATTATCGATTACAAGTCCGGCAATGATTGCCATGGCGATAAAACCGATGATATATCCGCCTGTAGGGCCGGCAAGCTTAGCAGGACCACCGGTGAAGCCTGAAAATACAGGGATTCCGACGAGTCCGATAAGCAGGTAAATGAGGTAGCTGATTGTTCCGCGTTTCCATCCGAGCAGATATAATGAAATATATATGGCCAGGTTTGTCAGTGAAATCGGTACCGGCCCAATCGGGATAGATAATGGTGCAAGAATACATGTGACAGCTGTCATGAGAGCTGTTACTGTTATGGCATAGGTATTCCCATGCTTGTAGTCTATAGTTTCTGTCTGGTTCATGATAAAATCTCCTTTTTGTAAATTTCATAGTAATTTTTGTACGGTTAACACATTAACATGAAAAGATATTGATTGTCAACCATATATGCGGTAAAGGTTTACAATTATTTGAAAATTATTTAAAACGGAGAAAGAAAATGAGTGAATGCGTATACATACGCAAATTAGGAAATTTGGATGAAGGAAAAATATAGGGAATATCATAAAAACAATCGACATTACAGCCAATAAACGCTATAATAGATACATTAGGATAAATGTACTGGGACTTGTATGATCCACAGCCATCATGCGGTACGGCTGTCGCGGATAGCGTCAGGCCCGGGAAGGGGAAGCATATGCAGGATAAAAAGCAAAAAAAGGCAAAAATACAGGTTATATTTTTAATTCTTATTTCCACGCTGGTTCTTTTGGCGGATTTTTATGCGATAATTAATTATCCAAAGGAATACATGCTCATTGCAGCAATCACAGTTATCTTTATGATTTGCCTGTGGGGAGTGATAAGCGGATTTTTCTCACTGAGTGCTATAAAGGAGGACAGGAGAGAGGAACAGTATGACAGTATTTTCAAGTCTGAAAAGGCATCTTATCTCATGCTCAGGAAGTACTTTGATGAGATAGAGGAAAAGATTGAGATACTGCAGAAGGAGTCAAAGATTCCGACTGAGGATATCATCAATGCACAGAAGGGAATCGCAAAGGTTGTCATCAACAGGAATAAGGAAAATGCTGATGCGATTATGAACTCTAATGAACAACTTATGGAGACATTTGAGCAGCTTGAGAATAAGCTCAAGGAGAGCAATGATTTCATTATTGAGAGCCAGAAAAATGTGATTTATGATAACCTCAAGGACATTATGGAAAAGCAGCAGGTTCTGTCTGACAGCATAAAGGATATGGAAATCCGTCTGAGTCAGGCAATCACAGCAAATCCTATTCAGTTTACAGCAAATGTTGAGATGCCTAAGCAAACGACCGACGCACCACAATCAGCACCGGCCATGGAGGCGATACCTGAACCGGAGCCTGTAGTTGAGATACCACATGTACCTGAACCTGAACCGGTAGTAGAGCCAGGCCCTGCGGCAGAAGCTGTTGCAGATACGACAGACAGCGATCCGAACCGCCAGCTGAGTGCAGATGAAATAGCAGCACTTTTTGCAAGTGCAAACGCAAGTGCGACAGAACCTGAATCAGAGCCGGCAGAGAAAGTGATTACAGAACCGGTCACAGAGGCACCACATGCACCTGAACCTGAACCGGTAGTAGAGCCAAGCCCTGCTGTAGGCGAAGCTGTTGCAGATACGACAGACAGCGATCCGAACCGCCAGCTGAGTGCAGATGAAATAGCAGCACTTTTTGCAAGTGCAAACGCAGGTGCGACAGAACCTGAATCAGAGCCGGCAGAGGAAGTGATTACTGAACCAGTCACAGATGCACCTCAGGCACCTGAGCCGGAGCCTGTAAGTGAACCGGAACCTGTAAAGTCTCCGGTTGTAGATTTGAATAACACAAATCGTAATCTGACACCGGATGAGATAGCCGCTTTATTTAGCAGCATGTAGTATTTTGTAAAAAAATGAAGAAATAATATTTTGTAATTATCTCACAAATATGTTAAAGTGTGCATGTTATAAAAATATGCACACTTTATCTTTTTGAAAGGAAATATAAAAAATATATGGAAACAATCAGATTTGACGAATTAGAACTAAACCCTAAGATTTTGCGAGGCATCAAGGATATGGGCTTTGAGGAGGCAACTCCAATACAGGCTCAGGGAATCCCGGCAGTGCTTTCGGGCAGGGATGTAATCGGACAGGCGCAGACCGGAACAGGAAAGACAGCAGCCTTTGGTATTCCGGTGCTTGAGAGCGTTGATGCATCAAGTCACAAGACACAGGTTATCATCCTCTCTCCTACAAGGGAGCTTGCCATCCAGGTGGCAGATGAAATCAGGAAGCTTGCAAAATATATGCATGGTGTGAAGGTGCTTCCGGTATACGGAGGACAGGATATCAGCCGCCAGATTAAGGCACTTAAGGGCGGTGTGCAGATTATTATCGGAACCCCGGGGCGTCTTATGGACCATCTCAGGAGAAAGACAATCAGGCCTGACCATGTAAAGACAATAGTGCTCGACGAGGCAGACGAGATGCTCAACATGGGCTTTAGGGAGGACATCGAGACAGTGCTCGAATACCTGCCACAGGAGCATCAGACAGTGCTTTTCTCGGCAACAATGCCAAAGCCTATTTTGGAAATTACAAGAAAATATCAGCATGATGCTATCAATATCAAGATTGTGAAAAAAGAGCTGACAGTCGCAAACATCGACCAGTATTACTATGATGTGAAGCGCAAGGACAAGATAGATGTACTCACAAGACTGTTGGATTACTATAATCCAAAGCTCTCACTTGTATTCTGCAATACCAAGAAGATGGTCGACGAGCTGGCATATGAGCTTTGCGGACGCGGCTACAGTGCAGAGGGACTTCATGGCGATATGAAGCAGGTGCAGAGAGATCGTGTCATGAAGAACTTCAGAAACGGAAAGACAGATATTCTTATTGCCACTGATGTCGCAGCGCGCGGAATTGATGTGGATGATGTGGAGGCTGTTTTCAATTATGATTTGCCTCAGGATGACGAGTATTATGTACATAGAATCGGCCGTACAGGAAGAGCAGGCCGCTGTGGAAAGGCATTCTCCTTTGTAAAGGGCAAGGAGGTATATAAGCTCAAGGACATACAGCGCTACTGCAAGACAAAAATCTATGCACAGCCAATTCCATCATCTGATGATGTTGCCAAAATCAGGGCAGAAAAGATTATGGACCAGATTTCCACCATTATAGATGAGGAAAATCTCACAAGTGTCATTGATATTATAGAGAATCAGATAAATGAGTCAGATTACACGGCAATGGATATAGCGGCGGCATTTTTATACCAGGCTATGGGTGCTTCAGAGATATCCACAGCTGAATCAAAGGACGACTATGATTTCCACAATACAGGAGCAGAGGATGGCATGGTACGTCTGTTTATCAACGTAGGAAAGAAGGACAAGATAAAGCCGGGTGACATTTTAGGCGCCATTGCAGGCGAGTCAGGCATGCCTGGCAGGCTTGTCGGTGCAATCGACATGTACGATAAGTATACATTTGTTGAGGTGCCGGCTGAGTATGGCAAGGAAGTGCTCAATGCCATGAAGAATGCAAAGATAAAGGGCCGCTCTGTGAACATGGAGCCTGCAAATTCACGATAGCAAAGTCAGGCTTTTCTGATGACGCATCAGCTTTTCTTGTTCTCAGTGGTTCTGAATAGTTACGATGGTTGTATAAAAAATACCGGGACACAAAATGTGTTGCCCGGTATTTTTGATTACTTGTCGTCATCGATTCCCCAATGCTCTTTCATGTAATCCTTTCCCATTCCTCCGCCGATATCATTTTGATTTCTGCGAAGATAATTTACAAATATTCCACCAACAATTGCAAAAATGATAAGTGCTGCAAGTACTACCATATGGTCTCCCTTCTGAAACATCTGTCAGTTTCAAAAAAAGCTGTAATTAGGCTAGTCACACTGTTAGTTGTGAACAGTAATTGACCGGCAGCGAAATCACGCGTCAGCCAGCATCAGCACATGCTTCACAATCGATTTGATTATATTAACCGCAGTCTCCATGCCCTCCACTGATATGTGCTCAAATGGGCCGTGGAAGCCGTAGCCGCCGGTACCGAGGTTTGGACAAGGAAGTCCCATGAAGGATAAACGTGCGCCGTCTGTACCGCCGCGAACCGGGCGTGATAGCGGCTTAAGGCCGTTTTCCTCTATAGCAGCCTTAGCCAGGTCGATAATGTACATGTTGTCCATTATGATTGAAAGCATATTCTCGTAGGAGTGGGTGACAGTCAAAGAAACAGTGCCCTCACCATATTTTTTGTTCATCTCTATCTCAAGAGAGCGGAGAGTATCAAGTCTTTTAGCAAAAAGAGCCTTGTCGTGGTCGCGCACAATATATGACAGATGGGCTGATGCTACATCACCGCTCATATCACACAGATGGTAAAAGCCCTCTCTGCCATCAGTTGTGGCAGGAGTTTCGTTTGCAGGCAGCGCTGCGGCAATCTCGCAGCCAACCAAAGCAGCATTGACCATAATGTCCTTTGCTTCGCCCGGATGCACGTTGACGCCCTTTATGGTAAATTCAGCGCTTGCGGCATTAAAGTTTTCATAGGCCACCTCGCCCTCGTAATCACCATCCACGGTGTAGGCAAAATCTGCCTCAAAATAGTCCAGATCAAACAAATCCGCACCCTTTCCGACCTCCTCATCGGGGGTAAATCCAACCCAGATATCGCCGTGAGGAGTGCCATCTGCGATAATCTGCTCTAAGGCGGTCATAATCTCAGCCACACCGGCCTTGTCATCGGCACCAAGCAGGGTAGTGCCATCTGTGGTAATGAGAGTGCGTCCGGAGAGGGCTTTAAGCTCAGGAAAATCGCTTACTCTCAGGTATTCGCCACTGCCTCTAAGCAGCACATCGCTTCCGTCATAGTGACGCAGCAGCTGTGGCTTGACATTTTCCCCGGAAAAATCAGGTGCAGTATCCATATGTGCAATAAATCCGACAGCTTTTTTGTGCTCCATGCCGGCAGTGGCAGGCAGCAGACCATACACGTAACAATGGTCAGTGAGCACAACCTTGGATAAGCCAAGCTCCTTAAGCTCTGACTCAAGCTCTCTTGCGAGTGCAAATTCCCTGTCACTGCTTGGTATTTTATCACTTGCTTCATCAGATGTGGTGTGATAGCCCACATATTTTAATAATCTTTCTTCTACTTTCATTATCAGTAAATCCTTTCTGAGAGACTTTGGATGGGAAATCTGGAATAAAAAGTCTCTGTATATAGAAAATAATATAGCTTAAAACGGTGTAAAATCAACTGTTTTACAAAA